>TARA_B110000459_G_C16625971_1_pt1 | contig 24019 bp, 21 predicted proteins | sample TARA_B110000459 | Tara Oceans TARA_B110000459 (sample SAMEA4398296) | marine metagenome | biome: Polar Biome; feature: [SRF] surface water layer (ENVO:00010504); material: water (ENVO:00002006), including particulate matter (ENVO:01000060) such as... | depth 5 m | reverse complement strand
GAGATCGCATAGCCCGGTATTGCGGTGGACTTGAAATCCACTGTCTTTTAGACTCGGGGGTTCGAATCCCTCTCTCTGCGCCATAATCATTTATTTGCCTATTTGATAAGTAGTTTTGATAGAAGGGTTATCAAACTAAAGCCTCTCTTGCTTTACTATGCGAAGAGGAGTGTTGGCGGTTTATCTCCTTGCACTGATGACTTTGTCTGGGTGCCTAGGACCTAAGACCGCATCTTGGGGGTCTGATGGAATTGATGTTGATTTTTCTCAAGAAGGAACTTCTATCAACTCTGATCTTGGTGCTTCCTCGATTGAGTATGAAAACATTTTACCAGTAGGATGTGAAGTCGGAGATACAAATTATCTCTCTACCGGTTCTTCTTCTCCAGTATCTTTTACAGGATTTCTAGCAGCTAGTAATTTCTATGAATCTCATGACCCATTAAATGGCGCTAAAGACCTTGAATTAGCAGTTACTACTTCGGTAGCAATTCAATCTATGTCTTTTGTAGAAGCCAGTAAAATCGTGGAAGGTGACGGTGCTCGTGTAGACCTCGAAGACTGGTTCAGGCCATTAGACCCGCAAACAAGGGCAGGAACTATCGATTTGGATGAAATTGACGGTGATAGTGAAGATTACTGGTACATATTAGGTTTGATACCAACCACTGAGAATATACATGATGGAATGCGTTCCTTAGATGATTGGCATCAACCAGTAACTATCGAAGGGTATCTGATTAATCCGATAAACAACAGTTCTGCCTTGGGGTATTACAAACCAGGTAATACCTCTTACAGCAATAGTGTTGACTCTAGTTGTAACCTTGAAGTTGGCGATAATCATCGACAGAGTTTGTATATTCTTGTTGATAAAATAACCCTTGCCGATGCAGTTGTCAGTGATGATGGAGATTCTAAAGATGAATGGGCTTATGGCGATGTACCGTTTTTTGGTAGAGCAGGATTCATCCTTTTCTTCTTGATTGTTGGAGTTGGCGGAGGGTTCGGCTTATTCATCTTATCACAATTATTTGTATTACAAGGCGCTAAGTCCACCATGAAGACTTTACTCGGAAGGGAAGGAATGGATAAGATAAAGAAAGTCGCTTCCGATCTACGTAGGTCTAAAGCAATGGGAATGGTTTCACCTAAAGAAAGGAAGAAGCAATTCGACCGAGAAGACAAAGAGGAAAGAAAAGAACAAGTCAAGTCAAAACCTTCTAAGAAGGAGGAAAGTCAAATCTCTGGATTTGATCTTGATAGTGTCCTTTCGTCATCAGCCTCCAAAGGCACCACTACAGATTTTGGAGGCGGTTCTTCCTCAGTTGTAGTTACAGCCAAATCCATGGAGATGGAGAAAGAAAACGAACCTAAAGATTACCAAGTTCCTGATTATTCTTACGAAAAGGAAGAGAAACCAGCATGGCAGCCTCCAAAGAGTGAACCTAGGAGAGAACAACGTTCAACTAATGTTGTAAGTAGTGAACCTGTTTCACAGAAGAGAGAACATTTTTCCAGCGCCGCTCCAACTTCTAACTCACCACTTCCAGCTAAGAAGAAGAAAACTGTCAGGAAGCGAAAGAGTGTCAAGAGTCCAGTCGCTGAACCAAAGTCAGAGCCGGAACAAGAGCCGAAGGATAGCGGTTTTAGTGATGAAGAAGATTTCTCAAACTTTTCACTTTGATCAATGGAAAATCTTTACTTCCGAAGGTAGAACTTGCATATTGATCGGGGTTGAGCCAACATTCTCTCCATCAATGTTTATTGCAGTAGGCTCAGAAGTTTCAATTTTTAATTGCTTAAATCGATGATAAACCACTCTGGGGTGAAATACATGTCGGCCTTCTTTCTTTAACATTCCAAAAGCCTTCAAAATATCTCTTCGTGTCATCTTTTTCAATATTCCTATATCCATTAATCCATCATCTAAACAGGCACCAGGGGCAAGAGGAAGCTGAGCTCCTCCAGTCTGACTATTTTGAACTAAGAACAATGTATAATCATCTTCCATTTTATGACCATCCAAGTATAGGCTTGCATGTCTACGGTTATTGGCCATAATAGCCATCAGAATGCCGACATCATAACGAATGCTACCCATCCATCGCATTTTTTCTGCTTTAATTGTCGAATCTACACCAAGACCCCAAGTTACTAGGTTATGACTGTACCTAGTAATCTCACCTTTGGTATTTCCCGGTAGCCCTTCAGTTAACTCTACTTTAGCAATGTCAATAGATTGACTATTCCCATTAATAATTCGAGCAACTGCATCTTCTGTACTCTTAATTGCCAAATCATTTGCCTGTGAGTTCCCAGTTCCTGCTGGGATCAGTCCGAAACGAATGTTCGAGTTATCATTAGATTGTTTCATCCATCCGGTGATAGCCTCTGAAAGACTTCCATCTCCACCTACTACTGCGATTGCTTCTTCAGATTTGAGTTCTAAAGATGTAGCGATCTCGATTAGGTGACCCGAATATTGAGAAACGTGCATTTCTACTATAATCTCAGATTTTTCAAGTAGTTGTTTTGCTTCTTCTGCTACTTTCAGACCCTTTTTTTTCCCCGAATATGGATTGATCAATAATATCACTTTTGATGGTTTATTTCCTTCGATAACCATTTTAGTAAACACTTTCGTGGGCATCGGTCGATGAACACCCTTTCGTTTTTTACTATCTTTATCAGGGTGGAAACTTATTTCTAAAGGCGACTTTGAATCCTTAGAAGTCCCGTCATCTGTAGATGCCATGTTTAGCGACAATTACTCCCCCGCATGAACTCTTCCCTATTTTAGGGATTAAACCAAGAACTCATCAATAGATGGCATCTGGCCTATAGTGGAGGGTCACAATGAATTGGTCAAAATCTCAAGTTGAATTCATGAATAAAGCCCTTGAAGTGGCTAATCGCGGAAGAGGTAAAGTTTCACCAAATCCTCCGGTGGGCTGCGTACTTGTGAAAGATGGAAAAGTTATCGCAGAAGGTTGGCATGACCATCTTGGTGGACTACATGCTGAACAAATGGCGATTCATGATGCTGAAAACAATGGCCATTCCCCTAATGGTGCAATAGCATATGTGACTTTAGAGCCATGTAACCATTTCGGCCGAACACCACCATGTACTGAGGCACTGATGTGGGCAGGAATAAAACAAGTAATAATTGCTCATAAAGACCCCAATCCTACAGTTAGGGGTGCTGGAATTCAGGCATTAAAAGAAGCAGGAATTACTGTCAGTAATGGCTTATTAGAGGAACAAGCCGCATCACAAATGCGTCCTTTCCTTCATTGGTGTGAAAATCGACGCCCTCTGGTTTGTGTCAAACTGGCTGTTGATTCTAATGGTTCTGTAGATGATCGAAGTGAAGAAGCAGGTAGATTCACCTCAGAAGGCTGTTTAGATAAGGTCCATGAGTTGAGAAGAGAATGTGATGCTATTTTGGTTGGAGTAAATACCGTAATTAGAGATAATCCATTTCTGACAATTAGAAGAGTTGAAACAAATAGGCAACCACTTCGAATTGTTATTGACCCAAACCATCGAACTCCTAAATCTTCCAATCTACTAACAGATGGATTGGAGACATTAGTTGTAGATGAGGACTTCCGTTCACTCCCTGCACTATTGAATTTACTTGGAGATAAAGAAATTCAGCGATTGATGGTAGAGGGTGGGCCTACAACGATTAGCCATTTCCTTGAACAGGGGCTCGTCGATGAATTTTACCTTGTCCAAAGTTCACAGACCCATCAACAACCAGTTCCTTCAAATATTGATTCTAAATATCTCAGTAACTCTGGTTTAAAACAAGTTTCGTCTGAACATTGGGGCGATGAAATGGTTACTATTTGGAACCGTCAATAATGTATAAAGTGGAATTGGGGTTTACTATGGATGAACTATTCCCCACTATCTTTGGTAAGAACCTCAACAAAGAAAAAAAGGCAATTCCAGATGACTTTTTGGGTGTAGAACTCTTTGTTATTGTAGCATTTCAACGATGGCATCAAAACCTCGTAGATGAAGCGATTAGTAATCTTGAAAAATATAATATTGAGAACACTCATTATATCATAGAAGTACCTGTTGTATCCGAATTATCGCTACTTAGAAGAATGCGTTTAAACGCAATAATGCGAGCTGGAATAACAGATTTCTCAATACGTCAGCGCACTATTACAGTATATACAGATAAAGAGGAATTTAAGCTAAACCTAGCAATACCTAGTGAGGAGGAGATTCACTGGTTTATTGTCAATCCATCAACCAAAATTATCCAGAGAAGAGGAACAGGGGTAATCTCTCCTGCTGAGATCTCAAATATCTTTTCTTGATTTGAAAATATATTATTAGGCCAAGAAACCCAATCTTCAAACAGAGAAATCCCCTAAATTATGGCGGGCGATGCAGGATTCGAACCCACGTCTCCGGCTCCGAAGGCCGGAAGGATATCCAGACTACCCTAATCGCCCGTGGTGTTGCCACAGGCCTACCCTTCTTGAAGAAGTTGGAAGATTTAGAAATCGAAGGATTGATTTGAATTATACCCTTTTATTGAATAAGTAATACCTCCTAGGGGGTTCATGGGTCGCTCTCTGCCATGTATTCCACAGAGTTGTTCTGCCTGTTGTAGAGAAACTACAATGCCTATTACCAAATCAGAAGCTTCGCGTCTTACAAGAAGAACTGGTATGAAATTAGAGCAATTTACTTGGTCTAATAATGGAATATTGACTCTACTTAATAATGAAAAAACAAAGGCCTGTGTATTCTTGCTTACCGACTCTTCAGATCAAAATGCTGAGGGCATTTGTTCCGTTTATGACATACGACCCAAAGGATGTTCAACTTATCCATATGTCTTGGATAAAAAAGACCAGGTGATACTCGATGTTGGTTGCCCACACAAAGAAAAATTTCCACAACCAACCGAAGAAGACGCAATGACTCTTCTCAATCTTGAGGAACGCTTGATGCGTGGAGAATAAGTCTCCCAAGACTTGAGTGAACATGCTCAACCCAAATTCCTTTTATGGTCCATTTATCATTTTTCAACATCTGCTTAAAACTAGTCCATTCACCGTGTAATAATTTGATTTCCTCACTGTCTTCATCAAGTTCTAATTTCTTTTCTTGTAGTGGGTGGATCGGTAAAATAAGTACGATTGTAGCATCATCATTTGCCACATCACGAAAACTATGCAAAGTATTTTCGATCAATTTAAAGTGAGATAAAGAACCATGTGAGTTTCTTCCATAAGGAGGGTCTAGAACCATTCCCGAAATTTTTTGATGCCAATTTGAAGGAACCGAGTTTCTAAGATCTGTAGCATCACCTTTGATAATTTGAATCCTACTCGGGTCAGTAACTTCTTCGCTACTTAGGGCCCAAAGAACATTCTTCATGGCACCATCTACCATTTCTTGTTCTAAATCTAATGCAATGGCCTTTCTTCCGACCATTACAGCTTCAATAACAAACCCACCAGTTCCAGTCATAGGATCCAGTACTGCATTATCATCTAAGGGTCCACCAGCTAAATTAACAGCCAATCTTGCAAGTTTAGGGTCAAGGCTGATTGGTTTGAAAAAAGGACGTTCAGTCGCTCTTCTAGTATTGGAGTTTCCTTCTGTTGAGATATAATCGATTAGCCAACCACAAGCAACCATATTGGAAGCACCATCTATCACTAACCCAAGTTTGTGCTCAGGATTATCTAAATCGATCGTAAATCCATTTCGGCCAGCCAATCCTCCTATCATTCCAGCAATTTTACTCCCACTCAGGCCTTTGATTTTACCTTCTTGATGCCAATGGGATACGCTAAAAGAACCAGTTTTGGGAGAGTCTTCTATCATTACAGATACTTGGTGAAGGAATCTTTCCATCGAACCTTCTCCATCCCAATTCATGATAATCGAATCAGATAATATAGCTCGGACTCCGCTACTATACTGGATGACTTTAGTAGCCTCTAATAAATTCAAATCCCCAGATACTTCGACCATTCTGTGAGATTCTAGAGGCTTTATTTCATTCTCAGGAAATAGAGCCGATAACTCTGCTTTAGCAAGAGCGGGGTGCCAACCGCGTAAACACGCAATATTACCCGCCATATCGATGGCTCAACTTCCCCCTTCTTGACAAATTCGGCAATTTTGTCAATGCGAATATACACATACTGTCACCTTTAGTACTATTCATGGGCTGTAATCTGCGCGACTTAGCATCGCCACAGAACATCGAATTGGAGTCACTTTCCGGTAAAACGGTGGGTGTCGATGCTTTTCTTACAGCCTTTCAGTTTTTGACTACTATTCGAGATAGGTCTCCACAAGGCGATGGAGGTCCACTAAAAGCCGAGAACGGTAAAATTGTATCTCATTTAATGGGATTTCTTAACAGAACGACCATGTTGTTGTCTAAAGGTATCAAACCTGTATTCATCTTTGACGGAAAGTCCCCCGATTTGAAAGCGGATGAATTAGCCATACGTAGGGCAAGAAGAGATGAAGCGAAAAAAATTCATGAAGAGGCTTTAGTTGCAGGTGACTTTGCTTTAGCACAGAAAATGGGTCAAAGGATAATGCATTACTCTCCTGAAATGGTCCTAGAGACAAAGCAACTACTGGACTTACTTGGAGTGCCTTGGGTGGATGCTAAGGCAGAAGGAGAGGGTCAAGCAGCAGTAATGGCAGCAATGGGTCAACTAGATGCTGTTGCAACCCAAGACTGGGATGCTCTTCTGTATGGAACTCCAATTTTGATTCGAAATATGATGACAGATGGAACTAAGCAGCATGGGAGATTAGTCCATGCACAAAAGATAAACCTAGAAGAATTATTGGTTGAGCATGAATTAACCAAATCACAATTGATTGATTTAGCAATAATGATTGGAACAGATTTCCACCCTGGTATTAGAGGAATTGGCCCAAAAACAGGTTTGAAACTGATCAAACTCCACGGAACGATCGAAGAGATTTGTGCAGTCAAAGATAAAGAAATACCACAAAGGTTAGACGAGATTAGAGAAATCTTCCATAATCATCCTTCAAATCAAGTAGATGCTAAGAGCCTTGAACTCGGAGATATAGATCTTGTAGGTTTGAAGCAGTTCCTTCAAGTTGAACGACAGTTTAGCCAACGCAGAATGGATAATGCCTTAGATAAATTAAGAGATGCAGGGCTTATTCGTGAAGGCGGCCAAACCTCATTATTTTCCTTTTAATTTTGATGAAACCTCAAAGGACTTGATAATACCTCAACTCCTTTGTAATTAGATACTAAGCCTCTGGCTATTGATTGTGGGTCATTTAATGCTTCACTGATAGTATTTACCGGGGAGCATGGAATTCCTTGAAGCAAACCTTCTAATTCCTTTCTAGTTTTATTTTGGATAATTCCCCCTATACAAGATTCAACAGCGTCCCTGTCAGCCACCCTCCCAGAATTTCCACCCCATTCAGGCTTGGAATTAATATCTAAGAATTGAACTAGATTATCCCATTGTCCATCAGAGCCAACACCGATTACGAACCATCCATCTTTAACTTGAAAAGCCCTGTAAGGTACTAAGTTAGGATGTGCTGAACCCATTCGAGTAGGGTCTTTCCCGCTTGCTAACACATTGTGCGCTTGATTTACTAAAGCAGCGATAGCGCAATCCCAAAGAGAAATATCAATTCCTTTCGATTCTCCAGTCTTCATCTTGTGAAATAGGGCTGCTAAGATTGCATTCGAAGCATTTAGTCCAGTTATGACATCAATCCAAGCAACTCCAACTTTGGCTGGCTGCCCATCCAAGTCTCCAGTTATACTCATTATTCCAGAACGTGCTTGAAGCGCTATATCATAACCGGGTTCATCTTTTCTAGGGCCTGTTGAGCCATATGCAGATATTGAGCATATGATGATATCTTTTGGAATTTGACCGAGTAATCTTTCTAAAGTACCGGGGCGGAAATTCTCTACAAGGACATCAGCATCTTGAATCATTTCGAGTACCTTGTCTCTTTGTTCTTTGAGATTCAAATTAATTATTTCTTTACCGCGATTACAAGATAAAAAGTAGGCTGCTACTTGTTCACCATCAAAACCCTTGGCAAATGGCGGCCCCCACTTTCTTGTATCATCTCCCCATGGGGCCTCGACTTTGATTACTTCAGCTCCTAAATCTGATAGCATTTGGGTTGCAAAAGGGCCAGCTAAAACTCTTGACAAGTCAACAATTTTCACGCCGTCTAGTATTCCGCTCATATCTAGGGCAAGAGGTTCCATGTGTTGAATTAATCCATTATTCTGCTAAGTAGTATACTTCATGAGAGGTTTGAGTTTCAAAAATAATCCACCTATCATCTAGATAATTCTCCGTATCATCGGTTAGAATTACCCATGATATCTGATTATCCATCAATATAGAACTCCAATTAATATTTTCATCAGCCCAATATGCTGTAATGTTTCTATCATGTCCAGGGTCAGTAGTCAACTGAAGGGTATACAATCTATGCATTGCAAGTGGCGGGTCAGCAATATAGAGTATATTTTCACCATCTTCAATTTCATCATAAAGTTCTACCCCTAATTCTTCAATACCTCGGTCCAAGGTTAGAATATAGGAATTGATGATTATCATTAGGGCTATCATAATTGACATAACGCTTCTATTTTTATTTTCTTTCAACTCAAGGGCAGTTCCATCTTGCTTAGCCATCTGAGCCCACCATAGGGGGACTGCAAGTACAGTCACATATCGGTAAATATAGCGAAAGCGGTCTTGAACGACTTCTCTTGAAGCATCAAGGGTATTCATCTCAACTAAGAATAGCATCGTTATATATCCACAAAGACCTGCAAAAATAAGTTGAGATAGAAGAGATAAGTAATCCGATTCATAATTAGTGTTCTTGGATGTTGAGGCAAATAATAGCATTCCGACGTAGAGATATATAATGCCCGCAACGATCATTGTTATTGGTAAAATTATTATGATATCTGATGGTATTTCTTTCAACCTCGTCCAAACAAGGAGGAAAGTAATCACAGTGGTTATCGATATCAATAGTGTTTTATTTACTGGCTTATAGTTTGGACGATATAATTCCAAAGATAGAATTGGTAGGTATAAGTAAAGTGCATATTTTGCAGGTATCCCTTTTATTGAAAGTATAACTGCTAAGAATATTAAACAAATAAGATGCCATACTTTATGATTTTCTTTACGTAAGATTTTGATAATAGAAAATAATATTATAGTTGCACACATAAGTACTATACTTTCCTGATAAAGTCGACCAGTAGAGCGAACTAAAGGAGGATAAATAGATAATACCGCAGTTAAAGCGAGTGCATTTTTATTCCCCCACAGGGATTTAGTGCAAACATAAACTATACCCAATGCTGAGAATGATAGAACTAGTCCAAGAATATGGAGGCTCAACAAAGAGATCTCAAATATCTGAAACCATACTTCAATTATACTATGCCATACAAACCACTTATCATCAGCGGGGGTTTCCTCAGAAACCGATTGATTTGAACCCTCAATCCTAAGATGGCCCCAATCTAAGGTCGGCTCTCCATCAGCAATCCCGTCACTGACATAGGTGGCATGAACATGGGCATCAAGCCCAAGAGGCATGAAAATAGCAGCGAGAATTTGAAATAATATGCCTATTGCGAGAATTGAAAACCAAATCCGCCTCTCTTGCATAACAAGTTGTCACCACTCTTACCTTTGAGCGTTGTTGATAATAAACAGTTCATATCCGAGTTTCTCTAAATCTGGCTTTCGCTCACACTTAAAGAAGTCAAGAGATAAATCCCGATTCAGTTAGTTTTGTCGTTTTGAACTTGAACGCGCACTGCTTGTGCAGCAGCTTTACTATCTTGCATAGCCTTACGCACACGAGTACCAGCAGCAGAGTTACCCTTGTCGTGCTTTACAGCATCTCCAAGCGCGGAAGTCAATTCATCAATCATATTTTGTACCATGGCCTCAACAGACATAAAGCCCCCCCAGCGAAAACGGTCTTTATGTGTTTTGCCGACATGGGTTATTTCTAAGAAGTGATTATTTAGCCTCAGTATTGCATTTCCCGCCTAAAAAACGGGAAAAGAGCCTAAAAAACTCTATTTTTTCTAATTACTAATTTTAGAAGGGTTTGAAAGCCGAGCGCATTAGGAGTTACATGAGGAAGTAATTGTGGGCTTTGAGTCTGACAGCGTTTTACCGGACCCTGATCCTATTTCTACCAAGGAATGGGTCGATTCTATTCTTGCAGTACAAGGCAAGCAAGGAAATGAAGAAGCTAGACGCCTCCTTTTGGCCACCATGAATGCTGCGAAGTCTGCTGGTGTTGATATAGACGTCATCAATACTCCATACCTAAATTCTATTTCACCTAATAATCAAGGAGTATATCCTGGTGATTTAGAGATGGAAAAGCGGTTACATGAAGTAATTCGTTGGAATGCTATGATGATTGTAACCAGGGCGAACAAATATTTTGACGGTATTGGAGGTCACATCTCAACTTATGCATCCACATCACATGCTTGGGAATCTGGCTTTAATCACTTCTTTAGAGGCAAAGATGGTGATGGTTCAGGTGACCATATTTACTGGCAAGGGCATGCATCACCAGGAGTTTATGCTAGGGCATGGCTCGAAGGCAGACTCTCCCTTGAGCAAATCGAAATGTTCCGTCAAGAAACTGGTGGTAAAGGACTCTCTTCATACCCCCACCCAAGATTGATGCCCAATTTCTGGGAATTTCCAAGTGTAAGTATGGGTCTTGGTGGAATGACTGCAATTCATCAAGCAAGGTTCAACCGTTACCTTGAATCGAGAGGTCTCTGCAATACTACAGGCTCAAGAGTATGGTATACTATGGGTGATGGGGAATCTGATGAACCCGAGTCACTATCACAATTATCTCTTGCCGCCCGTGAAGGCTTGGATAATATCATCATGACCATGAATTGTAATCTTCAAAGATTAGACGGTCCAGTCAGAGGCAATTCAAAGATAGTTCAAGAATTAGAAGGCAGATTTAGAGGGGCTGGATGGAATGTCATCAAGGTCTTATGGGGGAGCAGCTGGGATGACCTATTCGCCCGAGATAGCCTAGGCTTAATCGCTGCTAGGCTTAACTCTCTGGTCGATGGAGATGAGCAACGAATTATGACTGCTGATGGCGCTTTAATCCGTAAAGAACTATTCAATACTCCAGAATTATCAGAATTAGTCTCACAATACTCGGATGAAGATTTAGAAAAACTCTGCCAAGATGTAGGTGGGCATGACTTCGTCAAATTACATGCAGCCTATGCTCAAGCAACTGCTCACAAAGGTCAGCCTACAGCAGTTATCATTCGGACTATCAAAGGATACGGCCTAGGACCGGCATTCGCTGGTAAGAATACCACTCATCAGAAGAAGAAAGCAGATATCGAAAGTATGAAATTCATGCGAGATGATATGAATTTGTCTTTTAGTGATGAAGAATTAGAAAATTATCCATTTATCAAACCTCAAGATATACCTGAAATTGTCAAATATGCCAAGTCTAGGCGTAAGGCATTGTATGGACCAGTACCAGAGCGCCGCTCGCCCAAATCGAATTTAGTAATGCCAAGCAGTGAAGTCTATTCAGATTTTGATGAAGGTACAAAAGGTAAAATGCAAGTCTCTACGACTATGGCTTTTGTTAGACTTCTTAGAGGGCTTATGAAATCCAAGGAATTAGGCCCTAATGTAGTTCCTATAATTCCAGATGAGGCAAGAACATTTGGTATGGATCCTTTATTTTCAGAGTTTGGAATCTATCATCCTGAAGGACAACTTTACACCCCTGTAGACCACAAAGTTATCATGAAATATAAAGAATCAGAAGCGGGTCAATTATTCGAAGAAGGAATCAATGAAGCGGGAGCGACTTCAACTTTCATAGCCTCTGCAACCTCTTATTCTACCCATGGTTGCCCTACAATCCCATTTTACATATTTTATTCGATGTTCGGCTTCCAAAGAGTTGCCGACTTGATTTGGTCAGCAGCAGACCAACGAGCGAGAGGTTTCCTGATGGGGGCAACATCTGGTCGAACCACGCTGAATGGTGAAGGCTTACAGCATCAAGATGGACATTCTCTTCTCATGGCTCACACCAATCCATCGGTAAGAGCTTGGGACCCTGCATTTGCTTACGAACTCGCAACAATCATCCAACATGGAATTAAAGAAATGTTCGAACAAGATATTGATGTTATGTATTATATTGCAGTATACAATGAAAATCACCCTATGCCTGCTAAACCTAAGAATGTCGACGAGGGCATCATTAACGGGTTGTATAAGTTGCGTGGAGCTCCCAAAGGGGACGGCCCAATAGTGCGATTATTGGGTTCAGGACCTATCATGCTTCAGGTATTAGACGCAGTTGAGAAGTTAGAAGAATTTGGTATTCGAAGCGAGATTTGGTCGGCTACATCATATGGTGAGTTGCGACGTGATGGACTTGAATGTGAACGATGGAATCGACTTAACCCAAGTGAACCAGAGAAGCAAACATGGGTTCAACAAATGCTGGGTTCATCTCAAGACCCAATTATTGCAGTATCGGATAATATGGCAGCGGTTCCTGATATGATTCGACAATGGATGCCTGATGACTATACAGTTCTGGGAACGGACGGATTTGGACGTTCAGACACACGCGAGGCTCTAAGAAGATTCTTTGAAATTGATGGAGAATCAATTACTCTCGCAGCATTATCCCGACTTGTACGTAACAATATTATCGATAGTAAGGTCTATGATAAGGCTGTTAAGAAATTTAAAGTTAGTTTACAACGCCATGACATCACTGAGATTTGATATCATCGACGACTCAATAATATGTATCCCCTACGGGGTTTATGACGCTAGTTCTTGTGATGGTAACATTCCCCAATGATGATTCTGCTAAATCGATGATAGACAAGGTACTAGAGCGAAAATTAGCAGCATGTATACTTCGAAGTAAAGTCAATTCATCATATATGTGGGAAGGTCAAGAACAAGATGAAGAAGAAGTGATCGCTCTTTTCAAAACCATACCAACTAATTCCGAGCAATTAGAACAGTATATTCTGGAAAATCACCCCTATGAAGTGCCTGCTATTTTGAAAATCGATGCATCAGCGAATCAAGATTATCAGGATTGGGTTAATGGCATAATTTCATGATTTGGAATTTTGATTAAGGTGTTGAAACGCGCGTCTTTCATTGTACATTTTCCGATTGAGTTATGAAGCCGCGCGACACAGATGTTTCTATGACAACAAATAAGGGGACAAAAAAGACGTCCTCTAGTCAAACATCGAGTTTTGGAGTTTCTAAGCGAGAGGGCCATGATTCATCAAAGTATTATGATACTAAAATGTATCAAAATATACCCAGAGAAAGTGATGTAGGTGACCCTCAAGAATTCCCAGAATTTCTACGCGATAGTCTAATTTGTGGTGATTCAAGAGATATGAGTATGATTCCTCCAAATAGTGTACAATTGATGGTTACTTCACCACCATATAACGTAACCAAGGAGTATGATGAAGACCTAAGTCTTCAAGAATACCTCAACATGCTAAGAGGAGTTTTCACTGAGACTTATCGTGTTTTAGCGCCAGGTGGTAGGGCTGTAATCAATATTGCTAATGTTGGAAGAAAACCATATATTCCTTTGACAAGTTATGTCAATATGATAATGTTAGAGATTGGTTTTCTAATGCGTGGTGAAGTGATTTGGGATAAATCGGCGTCTGCTGGCTCGAGTACTGCATGGGGCTCTTTCAAATCTGCTTCCAATCCATGTCTTAGGGATGTCCATGAATATATCTTGATTTATTCAAAGGGTTCTTTCAAACTCGATAGAACCAAGCAAGAGAGAGCAGAAGGCAGAGATGATACAATCGAGAAACAAGAGTTCATAGATCTAACAAAATCGATTTGGAGGTTTCCTACCGCATCAGCTAAAAGAATCGGCCACCCCGCACCATTCCCTAATGAATTGCCGCGTAGATGCATTGAATTTTATTCCTTCAAAGGCGATGTTGTATTAGACCCCTTTATTGGTTCAGGTTCAACTGCATGTGCAGCTAAAAGTTCCGGAAGAAGCTACATTGGGTATGATATTAATCAAGAATATATTGAATTGGCTGAGCAAAGAATCAACCTGTTAGAGGAATGATTTTCTTTATACAGTGTAGAATTTTCATACTATTATGAAATATATTATAATTTCAGATGAAAATTTAGACCCGATAGAATTTGGAACCTTGAACATGAAGTTCTTGGACAAAGATTCGGGGCTGATTGCGCGAGTTTCTAAGTTAATTTCCAATGGTTGGAGTCCGCAAGGTGGAGTATCTTATGGGGCGGGGAAGTATCTACAGGCTCTAACTATTGATGAAGAAGAATGATTAATCTTCATCTATTAATTCTGCTTCTAACAAATAGGATTTATCTTCTTCAAGGTATCTTGAAGAACGGATGACATATCCAACACCTGCAGCCGATAATAGGATAAAAACACTAAATAAAGTCATCATTAAACCATGCTCTGTAAATAAGTCTCCAAGTGAAGAAAAGAAACCTTCAGAACTAGAATCACCAACAGTATCTTTTGGAGTAATAAGTCCGACAATCGCTTGCTGGTCATAGACATTACGAGTAAATACAAGCATTCCATCCATTGAACTATCATAGTCATCAGACGGTGTTGTAGGGTCTAGATCTGAATAGAAGTCGAGCCTTTGCTCAAATGCAATATCAGTTACAGTCTCAAGACCAAGTGTTAAAATCACATCCACAGTGTACGGTATCCTTGATTCAAAGAATTCCTGGTCATCAACAATTCCTAGGAATGTCATAGCTTGACCTGAAACATCAAAACTAGCCCAAGCACCCCATTGTGAGGGCTCAACATCAAGGTCATAATACCACGTATCAGCGATTCTATTACCTTGACCTTGGTCATTACTTCCATCATCACCCAAGTCAATTTCTAATTGAATCGAGCCAACTTGTAAGGAATCGAGTTCGAATTCTGTAGCGGTGAACATTGCTTCTAGTCTTTCGGTACCGTTAGGAATCCAAACATAATGAGAATCGTCTGTATAGTATAATGAGCCAGAATCGCCATTATTGAAATGATTCCAATCACCTTTCCAAGAATGTTTTACACGGTCAGTGTTCAATTCAATAGTTCTCTCTCCAAGCATAGATTCGTATATTTCCCAAGCATCCCAAACAGTATATTCAGGGTGGTCAATAATTCCATTTCCATCTTGGTCTCGCATCAACTGGAGAGTTCTAGCAAGGGCTACTGCGGCATCAACATTGGTCAACCCATGGCCGATACGCCAATCATGGCACTGACCAGTATCACTGACATAACATTGCTCAGGAATATCGGAACAAGCATCATCCGCATTACCATCTTCACAAGAGTTAGCCATTCCTTCATAATCAGCAGTTAACTCCAAAATTAGTTCTAATTCGTGTACTCTACTGAAGTTTTCTTCATCCCAATTCTCATATTGACCATATGCGGCAGTTCCTTCTCCACCAACTAAACTATTGCCAAAGTCATGGTCATCTCTATGATAATCAGCAACACCTAAGGAAGGTGCAATATCAATGATAATTCCAGCCATTCCACCAACGTGTGGTGTAGCCATTGAAGTTCCTGAAATTGCCATGTAGTATAGGTCGCCTTGAAGTTTGGTACTCGCGTCTATGGCGGTACCTCTAGGTGCAGTAGCCCAAATATCTCTTCCAGGTGCGCCGACATCCGGCCATGTGTGTTGTTGGTTCATACAACCTCGAGAGGAAAAAGAAGTAACTGCGGTTCCATCATGTGTTAGTGCGGCAACAGATATTGCAGAAGGAGTATTTGCGTAAACATTAGTTTTGAGGTCGCCAGAACATTCACCACCATTTCCACCAGAATTAGAAGCAGCAAATATTACTGCTACGCTATTGTCATAAGTTAGCATATCAGTCATCTGAGCAATAACTCCATTCGGGTCATAATCGCCATCGGTTCCCCAAGAATTAGAAACTACTCTGATATGATATTGATTTTGACTTGGCATGGAATGAGCATAAGTCCATTCAAGACCTTGCTCTGCTGCAAAAATAGATGCTCCATCCCCAGTTCCAAGAGCGACCATTTGTGCGCCTTTGGCAACGCCTGCTCTTCTACCAGCAGAAGCATCACCATTTCCAGCGATTGTCCCACCGACGTGAGTTCCGTGGCCTGATGAAGTATCCGAGTTTCGAGTTTCAGTCCAAACCCCATCCCACTTAGCCGAATAGATGACTTTCTCTCCTGTCCAAGGTTCGAGATAATCAAAATCAGGATGACCAGCATCTACTCCAGTATCCAAGTCTACAATAGCCGTACCATCGCCGTCCCACTCACTAAATTTCAAGTCTGAGTCATATTCGATTTCACCTGAAGGGGAGATAATTACTCTGTCCCAAGTATCTGTAGCTTTGACTACATGAGTAGTTTCATGCATCATAATCCCAGGTTCTGTAATGGGGTCTCCTCCCCATTCAGATGGCAAATAAAAGAAATCTAATACCCTATCTAGTTCAAGATATTCAACACGGTCCCAAGTTGAGATTAATCTAATATCTCGAATTGATACTTCGATTAATCCACCGTCTACAAGTGGTGCTTCACCAAGTATGATTGCTCCAAAGTCTTCTAAAGTTTGTAAATCATTTCCAGTGACTTCAGAATTAAGTTGAAAAATAACCGGAATAATATCTTCTTCTGATAAAGTACTCAAAGAGTCACGCAGTGACTTATCCATCTTTTCATAATTACCCATTGGGTTTAGCCCGTCTGCGAGAGGGGCTGCAGTAGCGCCAATCATTAACATTTGAATAGCCAAAGCCGCAAAAAACGTCAAGTTAAGTCTGGAAGACATGATTGGTGCTAGAACCCATCCTTCAAAGCCCTTATTCATCCATGTTCTTTCCAGGAGCAGGCTTTGCAAAGCCGTCTTCTTTGACAGTATTTAGGACTACATGAGTGAAAGAGCGTGTTACTCCTTCTAAAGTGAAAACTGTTTTGGTCAGGTCATCTAAGTCAGCCCTATCTCTAACTCTCGCTAATACCATTGAATCCCAATCTCCTGTTACATCATAGACAGAGAAGACCCTAGAGTCAGCAGCAATTTTCTGTTGCACATCTATCATCTTCCCCTTGGAAATACATAGTCCTGCCATTATTGTCATTGTCCATCCAACACTTTCCGGGTCAAGAACAACGCTATAGCCGTTGATTACTCCATTCTTTTCTAGCCTCTTAAGTCGGTTGGTAATAGTTCCTTGAGCCACACCTACAATCCTAGAAAGTTCTCTTTGACTAGACCGCGAATCCTCTATAAGGGCTTGAAGAATTGCTCGGTCGGTATTATCAAGTTCCATCTCATCACCACTAATCGGTATATCTTCTAATTCTTCAACACTTCGATTATTGTTCTCCAATTTTAGAACTATCCATCATGAGATATTGTGTCCATGCGCCTAGTTCTTCGACTTCTAATTGAATTCCAATTTGGCAGCCAGTAGGTTCATATTGCTTGAATCGAAGTTCAATATTGACAATTTGTTCCGTTTCAATGAATCTACTCTTCGGGTTATTTTTCATTTTCCAAGGAGCATCTACTTTGAAAGATTTAACTTCAATACGCTGTGAAAAAGATTGAATTTCTATTTCTAGGGTAGTAGAATTCTTCCATTCAGAGGAAATTTTAGGCATTCCTTTTTCTGTTCTAAATGATTGTGAAATTAAGGCGTAGCAAATAATTGCCAGTAAGACGCTAATTAGTATAGGGATATAGAAAGAAGAAGAATCTACATTTTGTGACTTTGCAGGTAGATCAAAGTGATGTAGAGAGAGTAATTGTTCGGTACTATTATCACTCTCAAGGGCACCGAAGAAAGCCATAGTTAACTGCCATCCATATGGGTCTTGTTTCAAATCAACACCAGCAGCCTCAAGATGCTCAGAACTAATAATCCATTCCACGCTAGTGGTATTATCGTCTTTGATACCAAATCCAACTTCAGGCTTCATATCATATATCAGATTATTAATCACTCTGCCATGGTGGTCTACCGCATTTTTTTGACTCAAGAAAATGTACAGTAGAGTATCGTCTGTTAAGTTTACTAAAGGCGTCATTTCAATTGGCATTCTGATATACCAAATATCGGTCTCGCCTTCAGCGATGATTACTTCACCAGTTAGGTCAATAAGTGGCATTAGGTCATTAATTTTAGATGAATTATTTTTAGCCTCAGTTTCCGTAGAATATTGATTAAAGTAAGAAACAGAACCCAATTGACTATCTAGATTTAATTTATATGAGTTTGCCCGAGATTTAGCGTCATCATCAGGCCAATTCGAGTTTGTTTCATCACTCCATAACCACCATGATAAAGAGACCATATCTTCACCTTGGTCACAATTTGAATCACTTGTATCTATTTCTACAAAACATTCATCCAATATTGTAGAAACAGGTTTAGCGCTTGGAATCTCGATTTTAGCATGTGCAGTATAACTTTCATCTTCAGCACTTATCGAAGGAATAACTAATATTGCAATTACCAGCAATAAGACTATTTTTTTCATATTATGCCCCATCCTTATTCTCAAAGTCGATACCCAGCTTTGCTCTGATTATGTCTCTCTCAAGAGTATTTATCATTAAACTAACTCGAACCCCTGCCCATGCTGAGATAAGAGAATCTGAGCCACTCAGTCGACAAGTCAATAGTAGTGGGCCTTCGTTTAACTCATCTAAACTTAATTCTTCTTGGAATTCTTCAACCGTTGGAACCCACCCTTCTAGCATCCTAATCGTAAATTCTCTTTCGACTTCTATTGTCGTCTTTCCTAGGTCGTGTTCAAGGGCAGGAATTGCTTCTTGCCTAGTTCGCCATATACCCTTATTTTCGACAAAGGTTGGCATCCCAACATGAATCAATTTTAACGGATGGAAAGTACCTTTGGGCCATAAATCTCCTCTTTTATTTGGACAAACCCGATTGTATAATCTATCACTGACAGACTTTGGGGCGATGTTTAATCTTCTTCCGCGACTCCACCACGACCATTTTTCAGCATCGATTTGGTATCCTTGAGAGATTTGTTTTACAGTTTCTTCATCAGCTAAATGTACGGAATGTCGATTTGTCTCAGGATGTTCCATTAGTTTTGGTTTCCAAGTTGAGCCAGGAATAGGTTTTCGTTTTGGAATGTAAGCCTTAGCGATTCCTTCTGGAGTTGCTTCTGGTTTATGTCTAAAGATTGCTGCGAAGAAACCACCCGTATCATTATCTGTATGGAGTAATCTGCGGCACATAGTAAGGTCTTGAGAAATCTTAGCCTCTTTTTCACTCTCGAATTCAGGGTCGAATTTAGCTCTATCTTCACGGCATAGATGCTTTAATTTCAAGTTTGGTAATCTTGGAAGTTCATCTCCCATCTCTACAGAATCTCCACTTTCGTCAAGGATATTCCAATCACTTAACCCAGGTTTTAGAATTAATCCATCAACTAGCGCTTCATTAATTTCGATTAATTCTAGCCATGGACACTCACGCAGAACCTCTGCAACAACTGCTTCATTTTCGCACGGGTCAATACTACATGTCGAATAAACCAATTTCCCATCAGGCTTCAACAGCTTAGCACCTCGAGTTACGATCGATACCTGGAGTTCGAATAAACCTCGACTAGACTTTGGAGTCCATGACTTCCATATTTTTCGGTTCTTCCTAGTAGTGGCAGTTCCAGTGCATGGAACATCGGTGAGAACTGCATCATAGCCTGGTGGTGGAATTCGACCAATATGCCTTCCATCTTGTTGATTGATCAGAATATTTGGTAAGGCAAGCCTTGCCCTGTTTGAGATTAACATATTCGCCCTACCCGAAACAGGCTCATTAGCAATAACAAATCCTTCAGGGGATATCTTTTCTGCTAGTTGAGTAGTTTTAGAGCCTGGTGCTGCACACATATCAAGTATCATATCACCATTTTTGGGATTAAGTAACTCAACAGGTAACATACTTGCTGCTTCTTGTCGAGTAATTCGTCCAGAGTCATGTAAGATTGTCAAAATTCTCTTACTATATCCTTCAGGGACTTTGCCTCGAGAAAAGGGCATCTGCCATGCAGTATTATTTGGCATCCAAGAAATTGGCTTTGCACCCATTTTCTTCAATTCAGAAACAGTCCATTCTCTATCTTTACGAGATATGGTGACTCTGAGGGTTTCTGGAAGGGGAGATGTGGCCGTATTTACCCATGAATCAAGGTCAATTCCAAGTTCTAAGGCTAATTTGGTCAAGCAGGACTCTCTAGAGATTTTGCTGAGGTCTTCTTCCTCCCAACCTGCATTGGCCATGCCTGTCGGTCTGCTATCATCTCTATCTTGCTTCCGCCATGCTCAAGGGCTTTCGCCCTCTAGAATCGAATATGCTGGGAGATACTGCACCGTTGCTTTTCCCCGTTTTGTTAGTACTTTTAGTCGGATGGCTTCTACCTTCTAAAATAGAATCCTATAGTGAAAAATTCTCACAACCAGTGAGTAAGGCTATAGTAAAAACACATAGGTTTGGCCCTTTAGTAGTGGTCGTAATAATGCTTCTTAATCGAATAAAAACGATAGTACAACGCGATACATCTTATCTAGAAATAGCTAAAATACTCGGGCCGGGTGACTTTGAATTTTCGGATTTAAGGCTGTTGATTACCGGTGAAGGTGCATCGGAGTCAATACTTTTTTTACTACTTTGTTTTGCTTTATTGAGCCATAAATTACCCAGTATATCCAATTCTAGTTTAGAGATTAGAAAACTTGTACAAAATAGAATAATGTCGTACATTTCTTTCTCAGCATTAGTTTCCTTTTGGATTTTATTCCCTGAGTCATCATACTATTCACCAAACTCGTTACCATTACAAATCACTAATTCTTCACTTGGCGAATATTCTTGGATACTAGTGATACTTACAGGTGCCATGATTTTAGTTAGTAGTGAATTATTTGCAGTTACTACAATTCCACTTACAGACAACGGTTTAGACATATTATCAAGAAGAACTAAACTAAAGATGTATGCGATTTTACCATTAATGATATATCTACTGATAAATTCTGTTCAATCGACAAACTCATGGTGGCTCAATATATCGCAAGATGGTTCTTTTGTCATGGTTATATTTTTCTTATCTAACGCCATTGGCCTAACATTCATCACCGTACCTTGTAAGATGATTGAAGTAAATCTACAGCATGGAGAAGGGCGTAGTAATTCCTTAACATTTCAAATGGTGTTGAATTGTATACTCTTATTTGGTATTACAGCGTATTTTCTCAGAAGTAGTGAGCCATTTAGTCAAGGTAACGGATATATTCTACAGGCTAGTTGGTTAGTAATTGGAATGGTAATTATTATGGTGATTTCTTTAGTATTGCCTAATTTTGGTTTTGATGGAGCAGCACGTCCAGAGTTATGGTGGCTCAGGATATCTCTTATTTTTGCACCAAATATTATGTTCATGATAACTCCTTTTGCAGTATTTTTATTACCTGCAAGTTGGATATTACTGGCTATTAGCCTGATACAGCCTTGGTATATTGAAAAAGATATTACATCACCGTCTTTGATTAGTACCCTATTTCCACTAATAGCTATTATTTCTGTAATTCTAGTCTTTTCTTTTTCAACAGAATGGCCCTTGATGAGTTTTCTGACTGTCGGATGGTTGTTAGGATTATTTTCAAGTAAGCGCATTGAGTTTCATATCAAGCAAATGAAATCTTTAGGAATTGCTTGAAACGGTCTTTTAATCATCTAAACGGTCGCGCTTCTTATTAGTGAATAGGCAAACCTGTGTTTGAAGTCAATGACTTCGAGGGATGGGACCCTAATGACTAGAGCGTTTAGAGATGGAGTAGAAAATAAAAGAAGAATAAGAGCCCCAGTTCGCATTAGAACTTGGAATCCAATCAAAGATTTGAGAGGATTGAAATCAAGAACTACGGTTACTGGTAATCAGATGGGGCCATTAGTTGATGTTCCAGCAATGATTAGAATAGAAGATGAACATTGGGTATTTGAAAGAATCGAAGATGGTATTTTGAAAAATCTAACTCATCGTTTAATTGTTCATGATTCAGAAGGTGAAAAGACTCTTGGCGCTACAGCCGACCTAAAGACAGCAATGCAAGTTGCTCAACGCATGGCGGCAAAAGAAAACAAGATTATTATGATCAAGCCACTTTGATTACTAATCAAAACAGATTCCAAATAGCACTTACGACACCTTGGTTTACGAGGTAAAAGAAAGTACCAATCAAAATACAAGCCGAATAAACTTGGAAAGGAGTAATCTTCCATGCGTCCTCTGATTCCTCATCGAAATATCTAATCAAACCAGCAGCTTGCTGGATACCACTTCCGTCGGATTTCTTCTTAGATGCCATTTGAACCATTCCTCCCGAGTAGCCCCTCCTTTATCAACGCGACGCGGCATAGAATCAGGCTAAAATGAATTATTCTTGCTCAGACCCTATAGTCAAATCAATTAACGGAATGTCTTCATTTTGAGTTACTGAATCGATTTGATTAATTGAGTCAAGGTCTTTTGTAACAGATACCTTTTCCTCAATAGTTATTTCCGAAATCACAATTGAATCTTTTTGTAAATCATCATTATATTCATTATCATGAACTCCAGTTTCCGGGTCTGCTTCGATTAATGATGCTTCAATTCTTGCAATCGCTCTTTCGACTGCTGGGGCATTATTATCGGCTAATGCCCCTCTTGCCAATTCCAAATCAAATTCGACAGCGGCAAGAGAAACTCTCGCCTTTTCTTTATTCCAGAATTCATTAGAATCCGTGAGTTTAACTTTTCGAGATACTTTTTCTAGAGCACTTTTCATCACTTGAATAATCTCGTTAAACCTTCGGTTAGAGTAATCAATTAATTCTGACCACGTATGTTGATTTTTCTTTTCATCTACTTCGGGGAAATTTCTTTTTATCCACTTATGTGCTGAACTTAGGTGTTTGAACTCCCATGGTTTATAGGGTAGAGCAGAGGTTAAATCATACACTACTCTACTTCTAAGATGTATTGGACCTTCGAGAGTTATTATGTTCAAGTAACCTGAATTAAACAGTCCAAAACCCCAGTAAGAATCCGAACTAATTGTAACTTTTAATTGACCACTTGTAGTTTCCAGAGTCCATTTCTGTTCATTATATGATGGCGGTACGGTGAAGATTGGTGTTTCAGGGTTTTCAAGTAGTGAAATAAGAGTACTAGTTACATTACCCAAGTAAACCACTTTACTGGGAGATGGGAAGTTTTTGGTACGGAGAAGAAAATTTGTTTCATCCATTTTATGTTCTGATTTAGCGCTCCGCACTTGACACACAAGAATTGAAGATTGAGTTTGACCTTCTGCCGCCATGATTCGGGGTGGCATTCAATCTTCATCAATCCACCTACTTAACATCCTTAAACCAAGGAAGAGTTCAAGAAAGAAAGCCTTCTTGCATGTATTAGGTGATACTATGGCTTCACAGACAAAGGCTTCCAAGATTGAAAAATTGACCGCACTACCAGGGGTAGGAGCAGCCACTGCTAAGAAGTTAGTAGATGCAAAATTAGACTCAGTATCAAAAGTAGCTTCCGCTGGGGCTTCTAAATTAATTAAGGTGGGGATTAAGGCTGCAGTTGCTAATAAAATAGCGGCTGCCGCACTAACTGCTGACAAAGCAACATCTTCTGCTAAGGCTGTAACGTCCAAGGCCAAGGCAGCGGCTAAGAAAGCACCAGCAAAAGCCAAGGCAACTGCGTCTAAGGCAAAAGCAGCGGCTAAGAAAGCACCAGCAAAAGCCAAGGCAACTGCATC
>TARA_B110000459_G_scaffold202526_1_pt1 | contig 24022 bp, 13 predicted proteins | sample TARA_B110000459 | Tara Oceans TARA_B110000459 (sample SAMEA4398296) | marine metagenome | biome: Polar Biome; feature: [SRF] surface water layer (ENVO:00010504); material: water (ENVO:00002006), including particulate matter (ENVO:01000060) such as... | depth 5 m | reverse complement strand
TGTATGCCCGCGCATGGGAGATTGCTCACCCAGGTGACCGCGTAATTGGCGTGGGCATTTCAGAGGTCGGGGATACGACGCGTCATTATGTTGAACTCGACCCGGCTTTTGCATTCATCCCAGAAGAAGCATATTTAGGTGAAAGAACATTCTTTTCAATGAACCATTATAGAATCCCAAGTGAGGGAAACACACCGACAAGTAACCCATTTAGAGCCTGGATAAGTTCCCGTCTTACCACCGCAATTCGAGCAAGAGATGCAAGTGAATCAGGATGGAACCATCCAACACCAGGTAAACATTGCAGTTATTGTTCACTTGCAAATGACTGCCCTTCTGCCCTAATCGGAGTTGATGTGAAATGATTCCATTTAATCGAAGTCAACGATTGGGATTAAACCTCGATCAACATATCGCATTGGATGCTGGAGCAGGTACTGGGAAAACAACTGTCATGGCAGAACGTTATGTTCAGCATTTACTCTCCTCAGAACAAAGAGCAACCTGCGTTTTACCTTCTCCATTACGAAATGAACCATATGGGGCAGGAAAAGTAAAGTCCGCAAAGAGAGATAGGACTCCTTTGAATGAATGGAAAGGACTCCTGCCGCAGGAGATTGTAGCCATTACCTTCACGAGAAAGGCGGCTGCAGAATTACGTTCAAGAATTCGTAGTCGAATTCAATCTCTTAGAGCAGAACCCGTGAAGGAGACAGATCGGTTAGGAATTCATGATCCGCGTCTTCGCCATCAAGGCGATGTATCAATGCTCATGTCGTTACTCGAAGCGGCACCGATTTCGACCATTGACTCATTCCTCGGGGAAGTTCTCGCACCACATATTGACCTTGTAGCATTACATTTGAGCAGAGACCAACTACCAGATGAACAGGCTCCATTATTGAGAACTCAAGCTCTAAACGCTGCCTGGAGGATTCGAAATGCACGAGATGGGTTTGAGGCTGGGCTCACACAATCCTGTGAAGAGTTCATCGAAGCCCGAAATCGTCTTGCGATTCGATTGGGAGGGCAATCTTCTGCTCAAACCGTGCTCACAGGCCTGCTTGAATCTTCTCTGTTTGTTGAAGAATCAAAACGAAGATTGCGGATGCGATCGATTCGAAACGAAATGCCATGGGATGGGTCTTCGCCTCCGAACTATCTTCTGATCGAGGATATGATTCTTGAGCGCTGTGGACATCTTATTGATGGTGTAGTTGAAGAGGCGTATGAATACCTGAATCAGTGGGTTGAAGTATTTACAAAAGATGGACGCCATGCAATGTTGGTGAATCCAAGTGGGGCTCCAAACGAAAACACTCGTTTTAATCAACTTTCACAATTAGCTCGCGACCCACTTCCAACAACTCCAATCTCTCGGCTTCAATGGATTCACCAAGTGATCGTATCTGCCTGTGCTCCAGGCCAAGTAAAGAATACGACCCCCACCATTTTGAAATCAGGTGGATTCCATAGTCAGACAATGGGTGGATGGCATTCAGGACTTGTCAAATGGACGAATGTTTCCTTCTCTGGAATTACCAAGAAAGAATCGAAAACAATCACGAAAGGGATTCAAGATGAGGCGAAAGAAGCAGCCACCTTACTTCGAAATAGGCTTCACAATCCAGAGGATGGGCGCCTTCTCATGATGCTTTCTCGCGCATCATATGCTCTCAATCCACAACGAACTTTCGCCTTCAGAGATGCCAACGAAAATTATGATGTTACGGACATTGGGACTTCGCCTTGCCGCGACCCACCGCAAGGCAATCTACGAGTCTCAAGAGAACTTCAGGTTGAGGTTCTGGACGATTTGTATACTGTTCATGCTGGTTGTAAAGACCTTCTTCGCCATCTCAAGGCTCAAGAAGAGGCTCATGACTTCGACGATGTCCAATTGATGGTGGGCGATTTACTACTCGTACGTTGTCCAGAAATTGTTCGGCACTATTACCCACCTCAAGCGGTTCAAGCATTGGATGACTTAGGAGAGGAAGCTTGGACTGATGAGCATATTCGTAGAGCGCTGCAGTTGATGCAAGGAGATGAAGAAAAACAAAACGACCTTCGAAGAAGGTACGCACTTTTACAACAGATACGAGCAAGGTATGGGGCCTTCATTATTGATGAATATCAAGATACAAATCCAGAGCATGCACGTCTTCTAGCACGACTCTGGGGGCATAGAATGGATGGTTCCGATGAAACGCCACGCCCTCTCGGCCCTTGGGATCCAACGGTCTGTATTGTTGGGGATATGAAGCAGAGCATATACCGATTTAGACAAGCAGAAGTCACAGTAATGCGTCGAATGGTTGCCTCTATTCGCCTGGCTAATCGCCTTGAAGAGCATGAACCAAGAATGGAACATATCGCTCAGCAAGGGCATGGCCGAGACCCCCGCCCAGTAGGAGCAGGGGGAGAGACCGGCTCATTCATTCAAGCCAGCGAAATGGCTTCAGACGAATCGTCAGCAACATGGGATTATGTTTCCTTTGGAATCAATGATTTTGGAACCGCAATCGAAGACAACATAATCCTTCAACGTCAAGAAGGACACATTGAATTAACTACAAATTTCCGTACAGCACCTCGTCTACTCAACACACTGAACCACATTTTCGATGACACATTCTCTGAACGTCATCATCAATTTCCAGGAGACTTCCATGCCTCCGCCCAACCCCTTCATGCTGGAAGGGAAACAGATAGAGAGGGTGTGCTCGAATGGTTACTACCCACTCAAGCACAGATCGATGCTCTTCCTTTGGATTTGGAGGTGGGATACCACTTATTCGATTCAGAATCTGCAAATCCGAGACACCTTGAACACGAACTTATTGCTGCCAGATTGGATTCTCTTGTCAGGGGTCATGCAACGAAACTCTGGTCATCAGAAGAACAAGATTACGTCGATATTGAGCCGGAAGAAGTCATCTCACCGGAAGATGTGATGATTCTCGTTCACTCAAGGAAACATATTCCTGACTTGATTAAGAGATTACAAGATCGAGGTTTGCCAGTATTGGCCGATAAGCAAGGTCAGTTGTTACAACAACCTATCGTCAAACCTCTACTGTCAGTACTTACTCTTCTTGCTAAACCATCTTCACGTTTAGCTGCACATGGGCTTGTACGTTCTCCAATTGTGGGCGCAACATCCCTTCAAATTGAAGAAATATTTGGAGAGAAAGACGTTGAGAATTACTGGCGCCATCTCTCAACCTATTTTTCAGAAGCTCCGATAGGTCATCTCTTGTCAATACTTTCCTCACTTATTGACAAAGGAGCCCTACACGAAATTTTTGACGTCGTTCTAGATTATAGCGACCTTTTGACAACTTATCCCGATGAGTCCGAACGTCAAGTTGCTGAAACATGGTGTGCTTTATTGTATAAAATAGGCTCAGAATGTGGGCATGAACCAAGCGCAATGCTTGCTAAGATGAATGCCTTAGCCTCGCTTGAGAACAAAGGACCTCAAGCGACCTCTTCACCAACAAGTGGTGCCATCCAAATCATGACAATTCATGGGGCGAAGGGATTGCAGGCGCCCGTTGTTATTGTAACAGGATTGTTCGAAGCAGGTCGCCGAAGTTCAAGCAATGATGCCCAAAAGAATGTCCTCATTACTCCTGACGTAATTGCAGGAAGAATACAACCTTGGAAATCTAAAGAGAAGCCGCTTGATGGTCTTTGGATGCTTGCTAATCAAATGAATAAGGCTCAGAACCTAGCTGAGTTGCGACGCCAATTCTATGTTGCTCTTACCAGAGTTCGTGATCGCCTTATCTTTGCAGGTTCTCCTTCAAAGACGAGTGCAATGTCAACAGAAGGCTTCATCCTGGCAACAGGAAATCTCTCTGGAAACAACATGGGGGATTTACTCTTGGACGGGCTGCGTTACATGGGAGTCGTATCGAATGTTGAACAGCCATGGAGTCTCGGAGGGGACGCACAAGGAGAGCGGTTGACCGATTACAAAGACATTGAACTCGTTCTCGACCCGATGGGCGTCTTTTCATCATCAGGACTTCCAACAGATTCAGTACATGGTATCAGGATTTATCATCATCCAAATTGTTTTACTCAACAAACACCTGTATCAGTTCTAAGCGAATGGTTAGAAGTAGAATCCAATCTGAATTACCAAGTCAAAGAAGTATTGGAAAATGAAATTGTAACGATATCTCCATCCCTAAAAATGACCGCCCACGGCCTAGATGCAGCGTATTCCTGCCGCAGACGATTCTGGCTAAATCATGTACGTGGTTGGCAAACGGAACCTTTCAACATCCAATCCAAGGCAAGGACTATTGCCAGCGAGGAGGAACTTAAGGACAGGACTGGAGGAGAAGATTATGATGATGAATCCTATGTTGGTTGGCCTTCAGCAACGTCATTTGGTTCAATGTTCCACCGCCTCGTTGAGATTGGGCTTGCTAATCCAGCGACAATGCAATCCGAAGATTCACCACTTTCTTCCGAATGGTTGAATGGCCAAGAAAACCGCTTACTTGAAACGAAAGAAATTGATGATGCGATCACATCTGAATCTGAATGGCACAAACTTTCGTATCAAGAGCAACAGCAAACACGATCCCGAATTATCGAACTTGCTGAGTTATTGTCGAATGGCTTGCTAGGAAAATTAACCGAAGGAAAAGAAGTAAATGGCCAATTTGTAGAAGGGTTACAAACCGAAGCCTCATTCTACTTCACGAGAGATGTAGAATTAACTGATGTTTATCGCAATCCAACCGCTGGTCTTTCTCAATCGATTGTCACTCAAATTGATAATGTAGCCATCACCTTTGAAGGTCAGGCAGATATTGTCTTAGCAGGCAGCCAAAGGAACGAGAAATGGCTTCAAGTTGTTGATCTGAAAACCTCAGGTTCGAGAACGGATGACTTGTCTGAACATCGCTTGCAAAAAGAAATTGAAGATTGGGATTCATCTTCTCCTCAAAATGCTGAAGAGGTTGAGATGTTACGAAACCATCGTCTCCAACTCACTCTCTATTCAATGGTGTTCCAGAAACAGGAGTCGTTCAAATCGGAAGATGAACGTCGCAATATCAAGCCACCAGCTCTCCTTATCAGTACGTCTGGAAGGCTTGTTGAAATGCCTCAGAAGATGTATGAGGAAGCACAGACTGAACTCACTTCACTCCTGGAATGGATTGCAGTGCTAACTGCAAATCAAAATGATGTTAGCGAGCCGAAAAGGCTTCCAATGGATTCAATCGATACATGTAAGAAATGTCCGTTCTACAAAGGAGAACTTCGAATGTGTGGGCCTGACGGGACAGATTTGGGAATCAACAACTAAGCCTTCTTTCCAAGAATTGCCAATGTACCTGGCTTTCCATCTTGAGCATTCGCTCGCCAAGCATGGATCTCTTGGAATCCAACATCCTTCCACATCTGAATCCATTCGTTTTCTGAAAATGTCGACATATGAACATCAAGAGCTTCAGGCCATCCAAGGCTGTCTTCATGTTCTGCATAATGATCGATACCAATTACAGCCCAGCCATTTTGTTCTAACCAATCATCATGTATGGATTGCAGCATATTCTTTGGGTCTTTGAGGTAATACAGAAATTCCATTGAATGAACAAACTGATACGTTTTATCAGGTTTCGTTTCAGGGAATTTAGCACAATGATAAGCATTGATGAAATCGACTTCCTTTGCTTTCTCAATCATATGATCTGCACCATCATAGCCAACGGCTTCAACGCATGCAGGATGCTGAGATAGTTTCCTTACAACCCAGCCATTTCCGCATCCGAGATCTACTGCTGAAAAGGCTACTCGATCAGTTAACACTCGTTCTAAAGCAACATCAATCATTTCATTGACAGCGCCCGCATGACCTCGTTCCATCCCTTCATCCTTGCCGAGATGCGCCCATTGATTGAACACGTCCGTTGCTTCCTTCATGACTCTCCGAAGGGGTAGGTGAAAAAAAGGCATCGAAAGCAACATCATCCGACTTCACTTGGAAGTATCATGAGCATCAACACACAATCAATCGACGACGTCTTGTTTCCCAAGATTGAGGCATATTCAACCGGTATGCTAGCGGTTTCACAACGACACACAATTGCTTGGGAATGCAGCGGAAATCCAGATGGGATTCCAGTCATTGTCATTCACGGTGGACCAGGCGGCGGAAGCCAACCATCATACCGCCGGTATTTCGATCCACAGAAATGGAACATCGTTCAATTTGACCAACGAGGCTGTGGCCAATCAACCCCATATGCAGACCTTGAAGAAAATACAACCATGCATCTGGTTTCAGATATTGAAGCTCTACGTGAACATTTTGGAATTGAAACGTGGCACGTCTTTGGAGGTTCATGGGGATCAACACTCGCCCTCATCTATGGCCAAAACCATCCAGAACGTGTTCGTTCCTTCATATTGAGAGGGATCTTCATGTGTCGAAAATCTGAACTTCACTGGTTCTATCAAGATGGAGCAAGCCATGTCTTCCCTGATGCCTTTGAGCCTTATCACAATCACATTCCTGAAGGTGAACAAGATGCGCTTATTCCTGCATATTACAAGCGGCTAACAGACGAAGATGTAGACGTCAGGAGGGCCGCTGCTAAGGAATGGACACGTTGGGAAATGGCAACGAGTCGCCTCTTCCCAGATCCGTCCTATCTCGAAAAGGCAGAGGATCTTGACTTCGCAGTTGCATTCGCTCGAATAGAATGTCACTATTTCATCAACGGAATATTCGTTGAAGAAGCTTACATACTGAATAATTCGTCAATTATCGAACATATTCCTGCTGTAATTGTACAGGGCCGATACGACATGGTTTGTCCAGTGAAAAGTGCATGGGAATTGCACAAAGAATTGCCAGCTTCAGAACTTATCATCGTTCCAGATGCTGGTCATTCGATGGGTGAAGTTTCGATTGCAAAGTCCTTAGTGGATGCGACCAATACCATTTAGCCTCAATACATTGTCTAAGTGGGAAATCGTGAGTATATATCTGATAAGGGAGAAGGAAGGAGTTCTCATCATGGCAAGAGATTCAGGTCATGGGACTCGTAATTCTTTTCGATTGTTTATCTACTTGGGAATGCTATTATTGATGCCTATGAGTGGTATAGCAGAAAACGACACAATCCCGTCCGTTGACTGCTCCACAATCTCTGTGGAAGCTGATTCTGAAACCGACTGCACTATTGATCTAAGCGACTATCCTGGAGTGTCTTCAATTCGATATGAATATGTTCTTTCTTCTACGAATACAGAATCTGTTTCATCTGTGATCGACACAGGAGCTGCTCATACTTGTGGTATACTTGAAAATGGTTCAGCAATGTGTTGGGGGCGAGATACATATGGCCAACTTGGAGATGGCGGAGAGGCTACAAACAATATCAGGCCGAGCACGTATGTCGATGTGCCAAACGATGTCACGATTTCACAAATCTTTACTGGGCCCTACAGGACGTGTGTAATTCTTAGCAACGATGGAACAAATTGCTGGGGATTTAACGAAAATGGTCAAAGCGGCGATGAATCCACAAATACCTACAAATCACCAACGAATCCTGTGAATTTCCCAGATGGACGAGTTGCTAAATCAATAGGAATGGGGCATAAACACACATGTGCAATTTTAGATAACGACCAACTTGCTTGCTGGGGTGCTGATTTGTACGGTGCTCTAGGAAACGGGGAATCAACTTCTGAAGATGAATATGCGCCCGTCATCATATCCACTCCGGCAGATCGAACAACGGTTAAGGTTGAAGCAGGAGTAAGCCATACGTGTATTCTCATGGATGATGGAGGAATTATGTGTTGGGGTAGAGACAATGTGGGACAACTCGGCAATGGAGAGAGTAACCCAACCGCATACGCTCCTGCATCAGATACCATATTGCCAGAAGGAAGAGTTGCAACGGATCTTTCTGTTGGTAATGAGCACGCATGTGCAATTTTAGACAACGGTTCAGCAGTTTGTTGGGGAATGAATAACTACGGGCAACTTGGAGATAATTCTACAACGAATGCCAAAAGCCCAACGTTTGTACATTTGCCAAATGGAACTAAAGCGACTAAGATCAGTTCTGGATCTGCACATACATGTGCAACAATTGACAATGGAAGTTTGTATTGTTGGGGGCACAACAAAAATAGTCGCCTAGGCATTGGTACGAGCGGAGGAGTTCACACAATCCCAATGTTTGTATCTGCAAATCAAAGCATCGTCGAAATTAGTGCTTCAGCGGAACACACATGTGTTCTTTCTGAGAACGGGTCAATCTCCTGTTGGGGGCGTAATAATTACGGTCAACTAGGATTGGGACATACCGGTGAACGAAATACCCCAAATCAATTAGATTGGAACATTGCTCCATTTTCATCCACATATGGTCCTGCTCCAGTTGAGGCGTGGGAAGACGAACAACCCTTGAGAGGACGAGCAACTTCTGGCGAGAATAATGTTTGGACTGTTCGCCTGGAAGTTCCTGAAACGAGCGAATTAGGAACCTATGATTTGGAAATTACACTTCTGAAAATAGGGGGTGTACGATCGACTTTGATTATAGATGAAGCCCTTCAAATTTCAGAGAAGACTGCGGCCGATGAATCGGACGAGCGAACCATGATGTACATGGCGATAGGAGGAGGAGTGATTGTGTTGCTTTTATTGTCCTTATTATTCAGGAAAAAGGATACTGAATCACCAGCTCGTTCAGAAATAAAGAAACATAAGCCCCAAGAAGGGCCATCCCAGAAGTTCTAGAATCGCCAAGGCGTTTACATTTGTAGTCACGCAAAAACAGTCTCAATGAAGCGTCGGCTTCATAGTGTATAGGCGGCTGGGATGAATCGGAGGCATTCCTCCAGGTGAGTAAATGACTGAAGAAGGGACAATCACTCCAGAAATTCAAATCAATCAACTTGAAGACGCTTTAGCAACGGAAACAGACCGTTTGAAGAAGCTCTTCGCTGCATACGAAGCGCAAGAAAAAGAACTTGTAGATACACGTGCAGAAATCGAAGTTCTTGAGAAAGAAATTATCGATAAAGAAATAGAGCGCGAAGCACAAGAATCACTCATTGCTGAAAAGGATTTCAGAATACGTGAACTCGAGATGAAGGCTACCAAGGCCGACAAGCGCGTCGAACATCTTCAACCAGCTCTCCAAACAATGGAAGAGAAATACTCACGTGAGAAAGACCGTCTCGGTAAAGTCTTCGGAATTGCAGAAGAACTTGACAATGATCTGAAACTCGCAGTTACTGAAATGAAGGCTCGAGACGATTGGTATGTGTCTCACATGACACTCTTCGAAGACCTCAACAAGGCCATCAAGGAACGATATGAGATGATTGAACGAGCAGTTGAATCTGAACGACAATCTCAACATATGTCTCGTGCATTCACAGAAAGAATGGATGAGATGGTCGAAGCCCGAGCAGAAGAAATGACGAATCAAGAGCCTGAAGCACCCGCTGAAGAGGCAGATGAACCTGAAGAAGTCGTTGAAGAAGCACCTGCTGAAGAACCAGTCGAAGAACCTCAAGAGGAAACTCCTGAAGAATCCGTTGAAGAAGAAGTTGTTGAAACTTCTGAAGAACCTGCAACATGGAACGCTGATGTCGACCCATGGGCAGACAACTGAGGTGATTGAAGTTGGGAGGCCTCGCTCAAGGAGGTCATGCTCCTGTTGGTACATTTTTAGTTGCAGGCATTGCAATTCTTGTGGGTGGAATCTATCTTGATTCTCTGTACGGCCTAATGCCTTTAGCAGGAGTTCTTTGCCTCATGGTTTCAGTCTTCTTTGCCAATTTCTGGAGAGATCCCGACCGACCAATTCCACAAGAGAAAGGCATCTTGGTTTCACCTGCAGATGGACACGTAATGTTCGCCCGCAGAGAGCGACCAACAGGCCGCCGCCCATCGAAAGAAGAACGAGAATCTTCATCGATTGAAACAGATGTTCACACAGGTGATTGGTTCCCACAACCATGCGAGAATCCACTGGAATTCACTACAGAACAACGATTTGAACCTGCAGATACGCCAGGCCCAGATGATGTTTGGAGAGTTGCAATCTTCATGTCTCCACTTGATGTTCACGTCAACCGTGTTCCTTTCAGTTCTACGATTGTTGCTATGGAGCACAGAACCGGGAAGGGGCGAAGGAGAGGTCCTTTTGCAGCAGCCTTCCGTAAAGAAAGCGAATACAATGAGCGAGTTCGAACAGTTCTGGAAGGCGAAGATGGGGGGCGAATCGAAGTCATGCAGATTTCAGGGGCACTCGCTAGAACGATTGTTCCATGGACAGGTATTGGAGATTCGCTTCGACGTGGCGAACGATACGGTATGATCCGATTAGGGAGCCGCGTTGATGTTCGTGTTCCAGCATCATTGTACACTCCGAATGTAATTTCAGCAGAGGATGGAGATTCTGCTTATCCTAAAGGCCAATTCATCAAAGCAGGATTAGATATTATCTTCAAACCAATAACGGAAGAAGAGTAATCTCAAGAGGGGATATCATGCTAGACCGTCATTCATCAACACTCCTCGGCGGAGATGAAAAGAGTCTGAAAATTCACGACTTGGTCAAAGCTCCTGCAAATACTCCTTGGGCGAAAGAGCGTCAACAATCGTGGGATGCGAGTAAACCAGCTACTGTATATCACACTCCAGAAATGACTGCTAATGGAGAGCCATGTACTGCTGTTACAGTTATCCTAAGAACGAAAGGATGCCATTGGTGGTGGTCTTCAGGATGTACATTCTGCGGGTATTTTAACGATACACGAGATGACGTAACAAGTGATGATCTTCACGCACAATGGAATGAAGCGAAGAAAAAGTACAACGATTTCGAAGGTCATTCGATGGTCAAAGTCTACACTTCAGGCTCCCTTCTTGAAGATCGTGAAATCCCGGTCGATTTCCAGGAAACTGTTCTAACCGACTGCCATACCCTTGGGAAAGAATTGATTGTAGAAAGCCGCACTGAACAACTAACAGACGAAAAGTTAGCCTGGGCATCTTCACTGAACCCATCATTTACTGTTGCTATTGGCTTGGAAGCATACGACGACGAGGTCCTTCGCTTCCACGTCAACAAAGGATTTTCTGTCGCTTCTTGGGACAGAGCTGTCGAACGTCTGGAAAAATATAATTTGAGAATTAAAACATATTTGATGTTCAAACCACCGTTCATGAGTGAAGCTGATGCATTGGACCACTGCATAAAGTGGATTGAATCCGTAGCAGAACAAAGCGACGAGATTTCAATAAATCCAATGAATATTCAACGAGGGACAGTCATTGATCGCCTTCACCGTCATCAAGAATACAGGCCTCCATGGCTGTGGTCATTGGTTGAACTCATCCAAAAGAGCCATCATATCGTCCATCCAAAGGGCGGAATGAATGGTGATGAAGACCAGATTTCCCGCCTTATTATTCATCCAACCGCTGGCGGTAAAATCAGAGGCTCCCACAACTGTGGCGAATGCGATCCTGAAGTCGTAGCGGCAATTGAGAGATATGCTGTGTCGGGCTCATTGGATGAATTCACAGGTCTTGATTGTGAATGTAAATCACTCTGGAGCAAGGAATTAGAAAACGACCGAACAATCCCTGTTCCATTAGGAACTTCTCGACCGCGGAGAGGCTCGATTATCGAAATGCTCCGCTCATCTTAGAACACCAAATATACGGCCTTGTTCGATGGATGGCTTAGTGAATGTTTATCACCACGTTTCAAGTCGCAAACATGTCCATCTCGGATTCATTTAGGTGATGCAATGTCGAACAGTACAGAACTCCCCGATGCAGTCATAGGAACTGCGGAACCATCGTCCAGTCGAATTATGTTGGTTTTACTCTCTGTAGTGGCCATTGGTATGTTCGGCCTCTTTAGTACAATCTTTGGATGGGACAACATTCCAGTCATAGGGGATATCGTTCCATTAATGTCAAATCTTGGCGGTTCGGGAATCTGGTATTATCTTCTTGGATTCATTATTGGAATTGGAGCGATTGCCTCCACATTAGCGGGAGAGGTAATCTCGAAGTAGGTGATTTGAATGGAAGCAGTATTTATCGCATTATTTTTCTTCTTTACCGTCGTTGGGTTTTCAACGTTCTATCTCCAGAAAGGAATTGGCACCATGGCCGATCCGATGCGTCAATTTGGATTGTTCCTTCTCAACAAAGCACCAGCAGGTATTGTTGATTTGTTCAATGACGAAAAGGGCAGTGGAGCAAAGACTTGGATGAACCTTGGAATGATTTGGCTGACTCTTGCAGCTATTGGAACATTCCTTTCCCTTTGGCATGATTATGATCCAGCCGCACTTGACTCTCTTGCGAGTATCGGATGGGCATATGACGACGGCAGTGCGCTCACCACATTTGTTAACGCAACTCTAATCACAGGTCTTTTCTCTATTCTTCTCGGTGGCGGCCTAGTTGCAGTTGCTCGAAGTGGCGCAGGTAAAATGGCCAGTGAGTCAAATGCGAGTCTGACTGCGCTTCTCTTCAGCGTACTCACTGCAGCAGCTCTTCTCCTTCCAACAATTCTCGGCCTTCTGGCTGACCTTAGCGCTGAAAATGAAACACTTCTCCAAGATCTGTTTATGCATTCTCTGCGGGCATTCATCATTATCGCAGTTATGATCAACGTTCTTCTTACAGTTGCTCAACGCAAGGGTGAGACTATTCAGGCGAGTAATTGGTTCGTCTTTATGGCTCTTGCATCCTTCATCTTCGGTTCACAATTCCGATTCTTTGGTGAATTAGCCGACTCTACACAAGTTGTTTGGCTTGGTGAAAGAATGACTCAATCTTGGGTTATGATTTCTCTATTCTTTGCAGTTGCATATCATCTTGTTCCACGTGCGGCAAGCCGTCCAATATGGTCTGATTCAATGACAAAGGCAAGCATGCTCCTTCTCTTCTTTACGCTTCCACCGTTCATGATGTCCTCTGCAGACGCAGGTACGCTACTCGAGAATCTCGGTGCTATTCTAATGACGCTTGCACTTCTGCCTATTTTCGCAGGTTCAGTCAATATCATCATGACTGCAGCAGGAAACGCCACTGGCATAATTGCTCGACCTGGGGCTATGGCAGCAACTCTCGCAATGATTGCATTCCCAATCTTTGCCATCGGAGGCTACTTCACTTCCCTGGATGTTTTCATCGGGCTGGGAACACTCAATGACATGGCTACAACCGTCGATATCGGATTCCTATGGACTGTAGGTGGACTGATGGCAGTTGCTTGTATCAGTGAATCATATCCACTTGCTGCAAACCGTCAATTGGCCTCTTCTTCCTCTGCATCTCTAACCACACTCTTCGTCGCCTTTGGTGGCATCACTTCGACCGTTGCAAAGATCATGGGAGACTTCACCGAAAAGGCACTTCTCGAATCTGGCAGTGAAGACATTGTAATGACCGATGGCGGATTTAGTTTAACGGCAGCAGTTCTATTCTATGTCGCCTCGATTGGTATCATTCTCCTTTTCATGAATCTCATTCGAACTTCTGTCGGTGGAATGAAGACCGATACGACCGCATCCACAACCTCTGACATTGCTCGTTACTCTCTTCAGACAGGTGAATCCTCAATCCGTAAACTCTTGCAACGTGGTGTCGGTGTCGATACTGTTCTCGTAGTTGGTGCGGATGTTGAAGATGACGGAGGGGTCGAAATAATCGAAGTTTCCTCAACACTTCACAATGATGAAATCTCAGAGTTCCCGGTCGTCAAAACCGAACTTGAGATGCTTTCAGACTATTTGGAAAAGAAGAGCATGACCATCTTCGAATTCTTTAGCTCCATTGATTTGGACGATTCAGGAAACATTGATGGATTTGAATTACAACAGGCTCTCATCAATTCTAACATTGCAGACCTTCCTCCATGGGATGTGATTAAGCTCATGGAAATGATCGACCTCGATGGTGATGGTAGAATCAACCTTCCTGAATTAGATATTGCAATTGCCCGAGTTCGACCAAACCCATTCTCTGAAGAAGAGTGATTCTAGGCGGTCTATCCGTGCGGATTGGATTGGTAGGAAAACCCAATGTAGGGAAGTCTACTTTCTTTGCAGCATCTACACTTATTCCCGTTGATATTGCGAATTATCCGTTCTGTACGATAGACCCCAACGTCGGGATATCCTTCATCCCGAGTCGACTTCCTTGCCCTTGTGGTGAATTGCGTGCTCGTTTAGAAGAGGATGGGAGAGTTGAATTGTCCTCTGAACGAGGCGGAAGTATTTGCACACCACGCACAGGTTCCTGTGAACATCATCAACGATACGTTCCTTGTATGCTTGTTGATGTTGCAGGGCTTGTTCCTGGAGCGAGTGAGGGGAGAGGAAGAGGCAACGCATTCCTGTCAGACCTAGCAGAATGTCATGCCCTGATCCAGGTCATTGATGTCGCAGGTACAACTGATGCAGAAGGAAACCCGATAGGAGCAGGTAAATCGAAACAAGAAGCCATTGAGCAAGCCCTTGCCGAAGTTTCTTTCTTAACAAACGAATTAGACGCTTGGATTCTTGGCCTTCTCAAGGATGGTTGGGTACGAGGTGCTCGGAAAATACAAGCAGAAGGCGTGAAAGGATTCGTTCAATTCCTTCACGATCGACTCTCAGGTTTAGGAGCAACACAGAGCATTTGCCAACGCTCGTTTGAAGCCTTCTTTGCACAACATGGAGATATGACATCACCATGGGATTGGTCAGATGACATTCTAAGGATTCTAGCATCCTCTGTTCGTATTCACCTCTTCCCACTTTTCATTGCAGGAAACAAAGCAGATCTCGCCCCAGAAGGCGTAATCGAACATCTGTCTGAAGTGATACCCCAATTTATTCCGTGTTCAGCAGAGACTGAGTTTGCACTACGAAAGGCGAATGAAGCAGGCTTCATCGATTACACATCAGGTGAATCAACCTTCACAATTTTAGATCCAAATGCTCTCAACGAAGCACAAGCAAAAGGGCTAGGATTGCTTCAACAGAGATTGACAAATATGGGCGATACTGGGCTTAACAAATTACTCGATAAGGTTCTGTTCGATGAACTCGATCGAATTGTCGTTTATCCTGTCCAAGATGAGTCACATTGGACTGATGGGGATGGAAATGTATTACCAGACGCTTTAGTTGTTGAATCGAGTATACAAGCAAAAGAGGTCGCGTACAAGGTACACAGTGATCTTGGAGACGGATTCATCAAAGGTGTTGATGGACGAACACGTCGAATTGTTGGAGCAGAACATGAATTGTCTGATGGAGACGTTCTGCGCATCCATTCAAAATCTTGAATCAGTGGCCTTCGGGTCGCTCAAAATCAGGAGTCAACCTTGCAAGTGTGCTCGTGTACCTTGCTCCACTTGTAATGAAGAGTACGAGAGATGCAAGCGTGAGTAGTGTAAGCATGATCAGCATGTACATGCCCCACGGGCTTATACTGCGAACAGTTGTGATGTAAAGTCCCCAGAGAACTGTGAGGTATAGGAAAGGTCGATATCGGCGAGAGACTGTACTCAATCGTGCTGATTTGAGCGTATCATCGTAGAGGTTTGGAGCGTCTTCCTTACTAACCATTCCGTGTTCAACTCCACATCGAGTGCAGACTTGCGTATTTGGTCCATTTCCATGGATGAAGAACTCACGAGGATAGGTTGCAGAACATAGGCGACAGGTTGGCATCTCTCTCCCTCAGTCCATCCCACCGACTGCCGTCATTTCAACCATGCGCTTGATAATTTAGAAAAGCCTCAAGGATAAGCGTTCCAGATTGACTTCCAACAGACTCTGGGTGAAATTGAACACCAAAAACAGGATATGTTTTACTTCGTATAGCTAGAACAAGTGATTTTGTGGCATCAGTTGCGTCAATAAGCACTGCTGAATCCTCTTGATTATCTGAAGATAGAAGGGTCAAGGAATTGTATCTCGTCATATTGATGTCAGATAGATTCGAAAAAAGACCATGGCCGTTATGCAGACATTCGACAGGAGTTCCGTGAACTGGACCAGATGGACTGTGAATCAGCGGCCAGCCAGCAGCGATGCCAAGTGCTTGATGGCCGAGGCAAATTCCAAGCGTTGGGGGCAATTTACCTGCCAGAGCCAGTGTTGCGAATTCCATTGTCAACGGACTGTCCTTCGGCCAACCAGGACCTGGACCAAGAATAATGTGCGAAGGATTCAATTGTTCCATGATCTCTTTTGCTGAACGAGTTGCATCTCTCCTGCCATTCATGATGTTTACATCATGTCCAAGACCACAAATCATGTGAGCAATATTGTATGTGAACGAGTCAAGGTTATCGATAAGGAGTACAGAATTTTGTTTGAATTCATCAATAAAGATGGCGTTTGAACTCGGGGTTGATTTCAAATCCCCTTCAATTTGAAGAGAATGGACTGAGAGGTCTCCACGCGGAATGGAGAGGCGATCATCATCCATCCAGCCACAAGATCTCAATAAGGCGTTTGCCTTCCATTTAGCTTCAGCAACTTCGGACTTTGGATTTGATTCAATTGTAATCCCTCCTCCAGCAGTTACTCTTGCCTTCCATCCAGCAACATCTTTCTTCAATTCCGCAGTTCGAATCATAATATTCCAAGAAGACATGTTCGTTGTTGATTCAAACCATCCTAATGATCCTGTCCAGAACGATCTCGGCTGTTTTTCTAATTCATCGATTGCAGCACAGACTACTGTTCTAGGGCAGCCTGTAATCGAGCCGCCTGGGAAAACAGCTTGAAACGCATCAAACGCATCAAGCCCATCTTTCATTCGTCCTTGAACGCGAGTGACAAGATGTTGTACCTCCGCATATGTTTCGACATCAAATCTTTCAATCCATATTTGGTTCGGTTTTGCAATACCTCCAACATCATTACGCATGAGGTCGACAAGCATTCTGTGTTCTGCTCGTTCTTTGCGATCCGAAATCATATCTTCTCTCAATAGGAGTTCCTCTGCAAGCGATGCCCCTCTTGGGCGGGTTCCTTTGATTGGAGCAGTTGTTATGACGTCTCCTTTGGTGGAGAGTAGAGATTCAGGAGATGCGCATATGAGTGCTAAATCTTCATCCTTAACATGAACAAAACCAGAGAATGGCGCTGGGTTTGAAGAAACTGAATGGCATAGAATGTCCCATGGTTCAGATGCAACAGAACCCTCCCAAGTTCTACCATAGTTGAGTTGATACAATTGCCCGTCTTTGATGGCTGAATGTATGGTTTCCACAATTTGTTCATGTTCTTCATCGGTGCAATTTGAAACTGGAACATTTGAAGACTTCACAGATGGAAGGGTTTCAATCACCTCATGATTTGAAAGAGATTCAATCGCCAACTCCTTCCAGCGCTCATCTGTTGAGAAAGCCTTCATCACGTCAGTCTCTTTGCAATGGACAATACATTTGTCAATTCTCCACAAAATGCAAAGAAGATCATTCTCTTTGGGCGGGTGTTGTAATCCAATTGGTTGGGTCCATTGGACTAAATCATACGAGAAGGCACCAGTCCAAAATGGACCTGAGATTGGAACTGTAGCCAGATGCTGTTCGAATACAATGTGCTCTTTAGGACATAGATAGCGAAGAATTTCTGATATTGTAGTTGAAGTAAATGCTTCTCCTACTTCCCACGAAAGTCCATTCCAGTGTTGCAATTCAGCGGTTAACGTTGATGATTCAGTCAATCTGATTTCACCATTCAATGGAGAATGAGAAGGCATTGGAGGAGTAACTTCGTTTGAAGGTTGCCGAATGATAATTCGAGTTGTACTTGGTCCACAAAGAAGAGAAAATGTAGCAAGGTGGCTTTTTGGACCCGAAGAAAGCAACATCATTTCATCCGGAGAGCCAAATTCAGAAGCATCTTCTCCGAGCAATCCTTGAGACTGGAATGAATTCCGTAAGGAAAGAAGAGGCTCGATTTACTTCACCCCCGTCCATGAGGAAGCATCATCTTCAAGACGAGATAGTGCAATTCTACACAAATCGGTCAACCGTGTAGTTCCATCTCCAATTTCTTCGCTATTAATCGATTCAATTGTTGAGGCGCCAAGCCCGCTTCCTAACACAACACATTCAATACAACGCGCAACCATGCGCTCGTTGAGTTTCCCCTTTTGAACAGGAAACCCAGATGATTTCAATTCTGGTAAAATCGAATGCAGTGTAATTCCGTCAACTGCTTGGGCAGATGAACTGTACCAAACAGTTCCATCTTCATCGAGTAAAATTGGTGAACCGCGATCACCATCAATAACGGCAAATTCATGAACAAATAATGCTACATCAACTCCAGAGGCTTCAGCTTGTTGTTTCGCTTCATGATATGTATCCCATGCTGCGTGCTTCGTTCCAGAGATTCGCTTTGGCCATATTTTCGCTGAAACCGTTATCGCATCACATGTCTCGTTTCTCGTTGAATATTTACGATTGGATATATTCCATGTACCCTCAGAAGTATATTCGATCCGTACAAGTCCATCTTGGAATTCAGATTTCATTGCCACTATCTGGCCAAGGACATCCTTTTTCCATTCATTTGGTAAGTCGATTTTCAGTTTTTCAGCATGATCTTGGAAACGAACTGAATGCTGTTTAAAGAGAAACAATCCTCGCTCCTTTGAATATCTCAGAGTTGTAAAAACAGCGGAACGTGGAGGTCGCTGCATACTGCTCACACCATGACCTGTCATTCCTATGACTTGAGCATCACGGTATCAAAGGAGATCGTCTAGGAAAGATGTATCAATACCTGGACTTGAAGCGTTTTGTTTGGTCCCAATATCCAAATCACTCAGTAAATCATTGTCAATAGGCGTTCGTACAGGGTTCATCACTGGCATTGGAGGAATGTACTCTTGTCGATCAAGCGGTTGATTTTGGATACGATCTGCAGCTTGGAAGAGTGAACCAGTTTCAACAGGAGGTGGTGGCGGAACACTTGCATCTGGTGGTGAATTCCATGCGTCATCTTCTCCAAGTCCCCAAGTAGCAGTTTGAATTTCCCACTGCTTATCTTTCTGTGACTTCTTTCCTCTTCCACGAACGATAGCTACGAGTAGAATCAACGAGACAAAGACAAGTCCTGCTGCAAGCAGGTTTGGCGTGGTTAGGAGAGATTGGAAGTCCGTTCCATCATTTGAATCATCACTGTCTACAACTCCATTTTCAACAGCATTAATCATCAAAGGATCCACAGATTGACGGACTTGATTGTCATCGAATGTTGTAACCGAAACGTACCAAGCGGACTTGTTGTTGAGTTCAGTAAACACTGTTGAGGTGATAACGAATGAGTTCGCAGTTAACGTGTCGCCTACGAATGTTGCATCCGAGATGTCCATAAAGTCTTCATTGGATATATGGATTTGATATCCTTCAACACCGAAGTCATTGGTGTGGTTCCATGTTACCAAGATATCTGTTTCTGCAACCCACGCTAAGGTTATTCCATCGATTGTCGGAAGGTAGTTGCCCGGATCTGTAATCCCATCATCAACCGATTGTGATGAGACTACAGTCAGATCAGTCTTGTGTGCATTAGCAGAAGAATCAACAGCTACTACAGCAACCCAAGTTTCCTGTCCTGGAAGTACCGGGAGATCACCAGCAATAATCGTTAGAATAAGTGGGAATTCCGGGAGTCTGTCAAGAGTCATAATTGGTGCATTTGGCCCATCAGAGCCAACGCCAACGCTTGTGAACGACCAGGATGCGGCATAGACCTCGTACTGATAGATATCACTTGCAGTTGAAAGTCCGAATTCAAGATCGAGTGCTGAACCATCATCCATCGGTCGGTCGCCGAGTACAATCTCATCAAGACGTGGAGGAGGTGTTGTATCCTCTAGGTTGTTGATTGGAATAACACTCGCAGATAATAATGAATCAACATAGACGTTTCCTTGTAAATCATGGACGGTGACGGTTACGAAGAGTTCGATTCCTGGTTGAATCAATTGTGGCGTATCTGCAGATGAGAATTCGTTTGTTTGGGAAGCATCTCCATACAGGGCAGTATTCAATGTTAATTCAATTGGATTCTTATCCTCGTCAATCCATTGCTTGTCGATAGAGATACAGCCACAGGTTGCAGGGTCGTCTCCATAGGCGTTCCATAGGTAGGAAATATCATCAACAGGTTTGTCGGCTGCCCAGACGATATAATGGCTGAAATCATCAGCAGAAGAAATTGACCAAACAACATCGATTGCAGTTCCATCATCATTTGCATGATCGAATGCTTGAATATTCTCAATTCGAGAAGGAGGCATAGAGGCTCCATCTGAATTATCGAGTGGTGTTGCTTGAACGATGCTTACATCGTTTAATTCTGCATTCAACCATGTATCATATGCTACGACACCTATGTAATATTCAAGCCCGTTAACGAGTGGTAAATCGTCTAATTCCGATACAATCGTTGTGTTCTCTTGACAAGAATTGACTACTGTTGCTGGTGAGAATCCAGCGACTGAAGTAGGCTGCGTTACGAAGACAACCCCTGTAATCATGTAGACCGTGTAGAAAGCACAGTCCCCAGCATCGCTTGGGTCCCATCCGACAGTAATTCTTCCACCTTCATCTTCAGGTGTGTCTATTGCCCAGACATTTTCGAGTTTAGCAGGAGCTTGTCCATCATCGATACCACCGGTTGGAACGACTGGGCCAATGATTGTCGCATTCATGATGTCTTCTTGGCCACTAATATCGACACATGTGAATCCAAGCCAATACGGCTTTCCAGCATCAAGATTTAGAATGGTAAGATTTCCTTCTGTTGGCATCACAGTGTAAGCAACAGACAAACCTAGGATATCGTTCATGGCTTGTGTCGATGTGTAGATTCGGGTTTCGAGAAGATCGAGTGCTGAACATCGAGCCCATTCAGTTTCTAAGTCGCCTTCTACACCACCATCAAGCGGTTGAGCAGAAGCCCAAATTGGTGGGGTCGGTACTTCGTTGCTGGTTGTAACTGGCCCAGCAATTTGACTTGGTAATCCGAAGCGTCCATTATCGTATTCAACGACCACAAGGGCATAATATTCAACACCGTCAACCAAAGGTACACCGTTGGCTGTTGTTACGTCAACCTTGAGTCGGCTGTGAAGTGATTCTGTCTTGTCGATGATTCTTCCAGCAAGATCGATATCGGTTGGTAGCGAGCCCCACGGACCTTCGTTAACATAGACAAGATAACGATTGAAGTCAGGATCATGGACAAGGGACCATTCGACGGTTAATGCTTCACCGCCATCATCAGGACGATCGTAAATATCTGCAATTTCAACAGGTGTATCCTTTCGTATCCAATCATAGACAAGTCGAACTTCGATTGTTCCGTTGCTTGGTGCTACGAGTTTAATCGGAACAATTCGAGTTCCGTTGATCAATTGGCCATTATTGATGGCTAATTGGAGGCTGTTTTCCACTCCAGTTGTGTTATCAAGTTCCAGTACAGCATCGTATCTGAGTGTACTTGATTGAGCCCATACTGCCGCATTTGAGACAGGAGAAGTCATCACGAGAGGAACTGTTTGGAACAAGAGTCCGTGCACACCTGCTACGCCAACAGAACTGTTGAGAGTTACAGGATTGTCTTGGGTAACAAGATCGATTTGAAGTCCCGGATGAGTCATATCGGTGATTTCCATGTACTGTGAATTAAATCCGATGTTAAGCGGATCTGCATATCGTACACTTTGCGTTTCCATTTCGTCAAAGGCAGTAGCTGGCGTCCATCCTCTCAAGCCAGCATCAGAAGTGGTCAGCCAGAAACCATTCGCCCCAACCGCAACATTGGTTGGGTTTTGCACGATTGCTGATTTGAGCAATGAATGTGAACTTGTTTGCGCTTCAAGAATTGCCATTCCAGAGGCGCCCATGACCATCAAGTGCGAGCCATCACTGTCCATACGATAGATTGGCCAGCCAGATCCGAGTTCAAAACTTGCAAGTCCATCTTCGAATTCTCCGGTCAGGCCATCGTAGTGAACTAACGGTCCAACATCGGTTGCAATGTGAAGACCAGCATAATCTGAGGCGACTGCCGTAATGTAGTTGGAAGGTAGTTGGTCGAACCGGTGCGTGGCAGCAACAGAATTTGACGATGTGTCAATGACAGTGAGACCTGGTCGTTCAGTTCCTGCACCATCATGTCCGAGAATCAACCATGTGCCTCCTTGACTTGTCGTGTAGGTTTCAATAGACCATACAGAATTTCCGAGCAAACCATCAGCAGTCGTGTTTGTATTCATCGCACCTGTTGTTGGGATGTACTGAGTAAGGCCACTAGGACTTGCAATGTAGAGTGTGTTCGAGATATACCGAATGTCTTCTATGTTTGACGTTGGTAGTCCATCGGAGGTTGTTAACGGATTATCCCAGTCATTTGTCGTTAGATTCCAACGACCGATTCCGTTTTGTGTTGCGATGTAGACATGAGAATTTGAGAAGGCAAATCCTTGGATATTGTCTGAAGGGAGTCCAGATAGGAGTTGGCCGTTTGTGAATTGCTGGGTTCCGATATCAAACATTTGAACACCGGCAGCAGTTGATGTTGTGCCGAGTAATCCGACGAAGAGCGTTGAAACACTGCCTGATTGGTACAGTGCGAGACCGTCTTGACTGTTGTGGACCGCTCCACTCTTCCTTTGCAACACGTTCGATGTTGTATCAAGAGTGTACATGCCGCCATTCTGAGTGGTAATGTAAATCATGTTCCCTTCCATAAGCATGGAGTTTACCTGGTTGTTGAAAGATAAAGACCAACCTTCGTTCCAGTCAATACCTCCACTGGAGTTGAATGTTCCCTGTAAAATACCGCCAGATCCAGCGCCAGGATTATTTCCGTTTACAGTGACTGAGTATGTTGAAACCCAGATACGAGAACCGTCGCTGACCATTGCTTCGATGTTACCACTGACCAATGCTGGCAATTCAAATTCAGTATTCAATCCAGTAGAGCTCAGTGTGTCGACGTGAGAGTAGCCACTCGCACCTCCTGCTTGCCCAATGAGCCATTCGTTTCCACTGTATTTGATCGATGTAACTGCAGTTCCAACCGATTGAACACTGGCCTGACCAGTAATTGGTCCAAGTGTTGAAATTGCTGCAAAACCTCCATTATCATCGTAACCGATTAGCAATTTACCGTTAGCATAACTGAATGCATCAAGCCATACTGGGTCCGTTGGAATTCCGTTTCCGTTCGATGTTATTTCAGCAATCCATGCAGATTGGACGGTATCGTATTTTGAAATTGGCAGATCGTCATCATCGTAGCCGACGTAGAGCGTATCAGATGGATCACAAGCAACTGCGGCAACTCGCCCGCTCTTGAGGACAGAGGTGGTAAACGAGCCTACAGCAGTTGTGTTTGCAAGGTCAATGTATGTCACGCCTCCATTGTTATTGAAGAGTCCAACATACAGGTAAGAGCCACATTCATTCATTGAGATAGGGTACCCATTTGGAATCCCGTTTTGACCAGTGGTGTAGGTTGTCCAGGTGCCCGATGCATCGAGTTGACCGATTGTACCTCGCTGGAATCCACCCCAGCCTGCAAAGCTTGCAGAACCAACTACCAAGGTACTTCCATCAGTCCAAAGTTCTCCAATCCAGTCTCCCATTGCACTTGGTAAGCCGTTACCAGGCGTCCATGCTGTTTCCCATTGGAAGGAAGACTCGTTGAATCGCTCAACACCGTCTTCGGTGGCAAACAGAATCAAACCATCAAATTCGATAATTTCACGAACTGGGAAAGAAAGAGTATCCCAAGAGCCAAGTTTTGTTCCGCTTGGGCTGTAAACTTCAAGACCAATTTCTCCCCAAGAAATCCATGTGTGTCCAGTCGATGAGTTGAATGCTGTAACTCGATCAACTGAGCCTTCGGGCAAAACCGACGTATTCCAAGTTTGAGATACTAAGTCGTATTGAGCGATTCC
>TARA_B110000459_G_C16625973_1_pt1 | contig 24030 bp, 17 predicted proteins | sample TARA_B110000459 | Tara Oceans TARA_B110000459 (sample SAMEA4398296) | marine metagenome | biome: Polar Biome; feature: [SRF] surface water layer (ENVO:00010504); material: water (ENVO:00002006), including particulate matter (ENVO:01000060) such as... | depth 5 m | reverse complement strand
CTAATACACAACAATGAAAGCCCTAAAACAAACATCCAGTTACGAGATTTCACCCAAAAATTGCTGTAATAATATTTGAAATATGCGGCAAGTACACCATAAACAATTGCATCTAATCTTGTTAACACTACTTTTCTAAAGTTTACATCCCACCAAAATTCATCAACACTAGTTCCGGAAATACTTATCCTGTAAAGTAAAGGGATAAGTATTAAGCTTAAAATGGAAAGTAAAATTGCTGTTTTTTTTGTAAAAAGAAGGTTGAAGATTAAAAGTATTAGTGGGACTGAAATATAGAACCATTCTTCAACAGAAAGACTCCAGCTCTCCCAAAAGAAATCGGTAAATCCGGATGAAAAATTCTGGAGGAATAGTAAAAACTTAAAGTTGAAATTTTCAATATTACCTTCAATTATATTAAATTTTACTAGAATAAAGTTGATGGAAAGGATTAAATAATAATTAGGCAACGTTCTAAACCACCGTCTTTTCCAGAAGTTAGTTAATGAAGTTAAACTAAAACCTTTTTTTTGGTTGAATTCTTTAATAAGAATGGATCCAATTAAAAACCCACTTAACACAAAAAATAATTCTACTCCATCAATTAGGGGAATGGAAGGTAAAAAACTAAATAAATCTTTTGCAACTATTTTTCCATGAGTATATACGACAAGAAGAATAGCTGCCGCTCGAAATATATCTAGACCATAAATTCTATTATGATGTGATGTATTATTGATAAGAGATTTGTTTTAAGATGAATTAATAAGTGACCCCGGAGGGATTCGAACCCCCAACCAGCAGAGCCGAAATCTGCCATTCTATCCAGTTGAACTACGGAGCCATTATTTTTTGGCAAATATAACTTATTTTTGTGCAATAAAAAGATTCCCTATCAGTTACAATTAAGCCAATGATAAATAGATTAGTCATAGTAATCATTTTAGTTTTACAAATGTTTCCTGCAATTTGTCAGGAGGTGTCTGTCGGCTCTTGGCGTGATCACTTGCCCTATATTGATGCAATATCTGTTACAGAAGGTGATGATGTAATTTATTGTGCTACAAATTCAGCGCTGTTTTCTTACCATAAAACGGATTTTTCTATTGACAGATTAAATATTGTCAATGGTTTATCTGATATAGGAATTAGCAAGGTGAAATATAATGAGTTTAATAAAAAAACTGTAGTAGCTTATGTCAATGGTAATATTGATATCATTGATAATAATAAAAGTATTACTAATCTATCAGCTATAAAAGAAACTGGCATAGTAGGAAGTAAAAAAATCAACGATATTTTTTACCAAGGTAGCTTAGCATATTTGTCAACGGGTTTTGGTATAGTTGTTTTGAATACTGAAAAAGTAGAAATTGTTGAGACCTACTTTTTTGGGCCATCTGGAAATCCTATTTTCACAAATGCAGTAACAGCTGATGGAGCGAACATTTATGCAGCAACAAATCAGGGTGTTTTTGTTGCAAACAAAAATGGAGTGAATTTAATAGATTATAATTCATGGGCCTTACTGCCCGGCTTAGGCGTGTTGAACTATAGTGATATAGCTTCTTTCTCAAACACTCTATTTGTGAGTTTGGATTCGCCTAATTTAGATTCTGATACAATATTTTATAATAATGGAGGTGTTTGGTCTAAGTTTATTGCTGGCGGGCTTAATGTGAGGAGCTTAGATGTTTCTAGAAATAATTTATTGGTAAGTTATGATCAATCAATTGAGAAGTATGATCAAATATTTTTAAAAACAGGAGAGATTACACGCTTTAATAGTAGTGATAACGTGTCACCTTCAGAAGCAATTATTGATAATGAAGGGTTTATTTTAATTGCAGATGTAAGGCAAGGATTGATTAGGATAAAAAATAATTTTGATGGGGAAACTATTCACCCGAATGGGCCATCATCTGCAAATGTTTTTAAAATGGACTTTGTAAATAATAATTTATGGACAGTATCTGGGGGTTATAGTACTGGAACTTTTGAGCCGAGTAATCTAAGTAACTACATATACAATCATAAAGAGAATGATTTTTGGAAGGATTCAAGAGAATATGTCTCAAATTTAAATGGAGGAAGTGCTAAAGATGCTGTTTCTGTTGTGATAAACCCAAGTAATTCTTCAGAAGTTTTTGTCGGGTCTTGGGATTATGGTTTATTTCAATTAAACAATGGCAAGGTTACTGAAGTTTTTACTGCAGAAAATTCTGTGCTAGATAGTACCTCGTTTGGAACAACGAAAATAGGTGCGCTAGCTTATGATAATGATAATAATTTATGGGTGTCAAATGCTTTCACCAATAATAATCATCTGGCAGTTAAAACACCTAACAATGAATGGTATAGCTATGCGTTTGCTAATTTGGGGATAGCACAAAGTAATATGTTTGTAGATATGATTATAGATCAGAATAATAATAAGTGGATTATGGAGCCAAAAAAAAATAGTCTTATTGTTTTTGACCATGGTACTCTCGGTGAGCCAAATACTATTCAGTCTAAATATTTAACGCCTAGTTCAACAGGTATGCCAGGGTCACAAATGTATACTATTACTGAAGATAAAGATGGCGAAATTTGGATGGGGACTGATGAGGGTGTTGCCGTTTTTTATAACCCTTCAAGCGTATTTGATGAAGATATTAAAGCAGAACAGATATTTATAGAGCAAGATGGGCAAACACAGATATTGCTAGAATCAGAAATTGTAACGGTAATTACTGTTGATGGAGCTAACAGAAAATGGATAGGCACTAGAACTTCTGGTGTGTTTTTAATGAGTGAAGATGGGACTAAACAAGTTGAACATTTTACAACAGAGAATAGCCCACTATTTTCTAATAATATTTTTGATATTGTAATCGATCCTAAAACAGGGGAGGTATACATTGGGACAGAAAAAGGATTGATCTCATATAAAGGAACCGCCACTGAAGGTGGTGATAATTATGATAATGTATATGTTTATCCAAATCCTGTTAAACCCGATTTTACCGGAACAATTGCAATTAGAGGTTTGTTAAAAGATACTGATGTTAGAATTACGGACATTAGTGGTAACATTGTTTATCAAACAACTTCGTTTGGCGGACAAGCAGTTTGGGATGGAAAAGATTTTAACGGAAATAAAGTTCAAACGGGAGTTTACATGATTTTTAATGGGAGTGTAAATGGTGATCAAAAAGCTGCTGCCAAAGTTCTTATCTACCATTAATGCTCACTTCTACAAGAGGGATTGTTATACACCATTTTAAGTATAGTGAAAACAGTGTAATTGCTAAGATCTACACTCAGCAATACGGCTTAAAGTCATATATATTAAATGGTATAAGAAATAAAAAAGCTAAGAATAAAGCCGTTTACTTACAGCCACTTTCTTTGGTAGAAATTAGTGCAAATCACAAAGGCAAAAAAGGGCTGCAACGTGTTAAAACAATTGAACTTGATTTTCCTTTTAATGAAATTCCGTTTGACATAGGGAAGTCATCACTGGCTTTCTTTTTATCAGAAATTTTATACAAGTCTATTAAGGAAGAAGAAGCAAATGACTATTTATTTGAGTTTTTGTATAACTCAATTAAGGTGTTAGATATTGCAGACTCTGGGTACGCTAATTTCCATTTGTTATTTCTTGCAAATCTCTCTAAACATTTAGGATTTTACCCTCAAAAGCCAGTTAGTATAATAAGTTCAAAACTATATTTTGATTTGCAAGAGGGTTGTTTCGTTAATTTACAGCCGTTTCATAATGCTTTTGTTGGGCCTCCGGTTTCTTTGCTGATTTTTCATGTTTTTGGTACAAGTTTTGACACAATGGATTCGTTGAAAATAACGCAAAAACAGCGGAAGGTACTTTTAAGCACGCTTTTAAATTATTATAGTTTGCATTTAAGTAATTTCGACAACTTAAAAACACTAGATATTTTAGAAGAGGTGCTTAACTAATGGTAAATCAAAACAATAGACATATTTTTTCACGTGTTAAAGCATTGTTTGTCCTAATGCTTTATTTGTTTTCATTTGCTGCGGTTGCGCAAAAGGTAAGGGTTCAAAATAAAGAGAGTAAAAAAGGTGTTGAAGGCGTTTTTGTATACAGTAAAGACAAATCGAAAACTGCAGTTTCTGATATTTCGGGAACGGTTGATCTTTCTCTTTTTTCAAAAAAAGACACCTTAGTTTTTACACATCAGAGTTATGCCACTTTTGTAATTCAAAAAATTAGTATTGGAAACACTATTTCTTTAACGGAGCAGGTTGTTGTAATGCCAACTTATGAAATTATTGCTGAGCAAGAAAAAAATCAAGCCCTTGAGGTGGCGTCTAAAATTGATAGAATTGATTCAAAGACAATTCAATTTAACAATCCGCAAACTGCTGCTGAAATGCTAGAGTTAACAGGAAGTGTTTATATTCAGAAAAGTCAGATGGGCGGAGGGAGTCCAATTATTAGAGGTTTTGAAGCAAATCGTGTTCTTTTAGTAGTTGATGGAGTTCGCTTAAATAACGCGATTTATAGAAGTGGACATTTACAAAATGCCATTACAATTGATAATGCTATTATTGAAAAAACAAGTATAATCTATGGTTCTAACTCTGTAATTTATGGAAGTGATGCCATTGGGGGAGTTGTTCATTATGAAACAAAGTCTCCTCTTTTTAAAAGTGAAGTAGACTCTGTAAATAATAATAGTGCAAATACTTATGTGAGATATGCAACCGCTAATCAAGAAAAAACAGGACATTTTGATTTCAGTTTAGGAAGTAAAAAAATTGCAGCACTTACAAGTGTAACCTATAGCGATTTTAAGGACTTAAAAATGGGAGGAGTAGTTAATTCCAAATACCCTGGATTTGGAATCGTAAAAAACTATGCTGAGAGAGTTAACGATAAAGATTTAATGACGCGTAAAAAAGACTTTACAAAACAAATTGGGACAGGTTATAGTCAGTTAGATTTATTAGAGAAAATTAGTTTTAAAGTGGCCGATAATTTCTTGTTGACTTTAAATACTCAATACTCTACATCTTCGGATGTGCCACGATATGATCAACTAACAGATGTTGAAAGCAATAATGATTTTAAATGGGCAGAGTGGTATTATGGACCACAAAACAGACTGTTGGGATCTCTTTCTGCAAAAATAAAGTCAGAAAGTAAATGGTTTAACAAGGTTGAAATTTTAACACACTATCAAAAAATAGATGAAGATAGAATCAGTAGAAAGTTTGGAAATGATAGTAGAACAACTAGAGAAGAGGATGTAAGTGTTTTTGGAGTAAATATTGATTTTATAAAGTTTAATGAAGAAAAATCACAATGGTATTATGGGCTTGAAGTAATTCACAATTCAGTTAAATCAACAGCTTTTTCTCAAGACATAGTTACGTTAGAAAAAACAATTGCTTCTACTCGTTATCCAGATAATGGAAGTGCTTTATCAAGTGCGGGAGCTTATTTAACGTACAAAAATAAATTTTCTAAAAACGCAACCTATAGTTTAGGCGCCCGATATAGTTTCTCTGCATTATCTGCATCTTTTGCAGATACAACGCTTGTTAATTTGCCATTTTCTGAGATAAATACAAATAATGGAGCATTAACCGGAAATGCAGGTTTAGTTTATCATCCCAATAAAAAATGGAACATTCAATTTTTGCTTTCTTCTGCTTTCAGGAGTCCAAATGTAGATGACGTTGGAAAAGTGTTTTCCAAAAATGATTATGTCTTAATTCCGAATGATGAACTAACTCCAGAATTTTCTTACAATGGAGAAGTAGGGATTACGAGAGCATTTGGAAAAGAAGATTTAGTAATAAATGTAGTTGCTTATTATACCCTTTTACAAAATGCCATAGTTAGAGATTTTTATAGCATAAATGGATCAGACTCTATTTCATACGAGGGAGAAACGATGTTGTTACAAACAAATAGAAATGCGAGTGAAGCTTTAATATATGGGACTTCTCTAAATGTTGAAGCAAAGCTAAGTAAAGAGGTTAGTGTAAGAAGTACGCTTAATTATACCATTGGGACGAATACAGCTTTAGATGTTCCTTTTGCACACATTCCGCCACTTTATGGAAGAACAGATTTAATTATAAAATCAGCTCCGTTAACTTTAGCAGTTTACATTAAGTATCAAGGGATGAAAAAAATTGAAGACTATTCTCCTTTTGGAGAGGATAACGAAGGTAAAGCCACAATAGATGGAACTCCAGCTTGGCAAACATTTAACCTTAGAGCAGAAATGAAACTGAGTAAATCGGTCTCAATCCAAGCAGCTTTAGAAAACATATTAGATGTGCACTATCGCCCATTTGCATCTGGAGTGAGTGGCGCAGGGAGAAATTTCATATTCACATTAAGAGCTACGCTTTAAGTTCAATATAATTTTAAAGTGGTATAGGGTTAGAGTTTTCAACACTTGGCGTTTAGAACTATTCGCTAGTACAACCACCATCGCAGTTGTAACAGTTATATTTGTTTAAGATTAAAAAAATAAACAATGAACTATAACAATATCATCGTTGAAACAGAAGAAAATATTACTGTTTTAACCATAAATAGACCAAATCAATTAAACGCTTTAAACGCTGAAACAATTTCAGAATTAGGATCGGCTTTTAAAATTTTAGAGTCAGACAAAAGTGTTAAAGCAATAATAATAACAGGATCTGGTACAAAAGCCTTTGTTGCGGGTGCAGATATTAAAGAGTTTTATCAATTTGATGAAGCTCAAGGGAAAGAATTGGCTTCAAAAGGACATCAATCATTATTCGACTTAGTAAGTAATTTAAGTACACCTGTAATTGGAGCTGTAAATGGTTTTGCTTTAGGTGGAGGATTAGAATTGGCAATGAGTTGTCATTTTAGATTGGCTTCGGATAATGCAAAGTTAGGTTTGCCAGAAGTTACTTTAGGCGTAATACCAGGTTATGGAGGAACACAACGGTTAGCTCAGTTAGTAGGTAAAGGACGTGCGATGGAAATGATTATGACCGCTAAAATGCTGACTGCTGATGAAGCGCTGAGTTATGGGCTAGTTAACCAAGTTACTTCGCAAGAAGAATTAATGGCGGCTTGTAAAAAGATAGCGTTAAAGATTGTTAAAAACTCATCAGTTGCAATTGCTAGCGCAATAAGAGCTGTAAATGCTGGTTATACCGATGGAGTTAATGGTTTTGAAACAGAAATTGAAGAATTTGGTAAATGTTTCGGAACAGAAGATTTTAAAGAAGGAACTACTGCATTTATAGAAAAACGTAAAGCAAATTTTTCAGGAAAATAAGATTTAGAGCGCTATTTAGAGCAATGGGTTTGTCATCCTCAGCTTGACTGGGGATATACACATTGTAGTAAATAATCTAAACTTTGCTCCGAATGACAAAAAAAGATATGAGTAACCCTTTAAAAAAGCTAGCTGGTCAAACAGCAATTTACGGACTAACAAGTATTGTTGGTAGGTTATTGACATGGTTTTTGGTACCTCTTTATACTGCTCAGTTTACGACTGATCAATATGGAGTTATAACTGAAATGTATGCTTATGTTGCTTTTTTAGTAGTGTTTTTAACCTACGGAATGGAAACTGCTTTTTTTCGTTTTTCATCGCTTAAAGAGCATAAAGAAAAAACGGTTTATACTACAGTTATCTACTCGTTGGTGGCAACATCATTTTCTTTCATTGTTATCAGTTTACTATTCGAACAATCAATTGCTAACTGGCTGCAGTACCCAAATAATCCAGAATTTGTAACTTGGTTTGCTATTATTGTGGGGTTGGATGCAGTCTCTTCTATTCCTTTGGCAAAGTTGAGGTCTGATAATAAAGCGGTAAAGTTTGTCTTTGTCAATTTTTCGAATATCATTGTTTTTGTTGGGCTAAACTTATTCTTCCTTTTTTATTGTTTGCCAAAGTATAATGCTGGAGAAACCAATTGGTTGATAGAGACATTTTACAATCCAGAAATTGGTGTAGGCTATGTCTTTATTTCCAACTTAATTGCTGTTTGTGTTAAGTTCTTATTGTTGTTGCCAGAAATCCTAAAAGCACGGTATCAGTTTGAACTTACATTGCTTAAAAAAATGTTCATTTATGCTTTACCATTGTTGATTTTTGGTTTGTCAGGAATCTTAAATGAAACGATAGATAGAATTATGTTGAAGAGAATACTACTTGAGGCACATGGATTGAAAGAGACGATGTCTGAGATAGGAATTTATGGAGCTTGTTATAAAATCTCTATCATTATCACATTATTTATCCAAGCTTTTAGATATGCGGCAGAACCATTTTTCTTTAGTCAAGAAAAAGAAAAAAATGCCAAAGAAACTTACTCCAATGTAATGACTTACTTCGTTATTGTTTGTGCAACTATATTTCTGGGAGTAATGTTATTTATAGATTTTATAAAATATTTCATTCCAAATGAGGAGTATTGGGTAGGCCTAAAAGTTGTGCCAATTCTTTTATTCGCAAATATTGCTTTAGGTATTTATTATAACCAATCCATTTGGTATAAATTGAGTGGCAAAACTAAGTTTGGAGCTTATATCGGAATTTTTGGTGCAGCAATTACTATCCTATTAAATTACATTTGGATACCAATTTACGGCTATATGGGTTCGGCATGGGCAACTTTGATTTGTTATGTTTCAATGATGTTGTTGTCATTCGTTTTAAGCAGAAAGCACTATCCGATAAGATACAACTTGCCAAAAATATTTTTGTACTTAGGATTGGCGTTTTTACTGTATTTTTTAATGATGTATTTGGCTTTGCCTGTTGGGGGGCTAAAATATGGGATTCACAGCCTTGTAGTTATAGGGTTTTTAGGGGTGATTCTCTTATTAGAAAGACCGAAAAAAGTGGTAATTTAGGCAGTTACAATATATAAAGTAGATAGATGGAAATTAAGATAGTAAATAAATCAAATCACCCTTTACCACATTATGGTACAGAAGCATCTGCAGGAGTTGATTTAAGAGCAAATATAGAAGAGGTAATTACATTAAAGCCACTAGAAAGAGCCTTAGTTAAAACTGGGTTGTTTATTGAATTGCCAATTGGTTATGAGGCGCAAGTTAGACCAAGAAGTGGATTAGCATATAAAAATGGCGTAACGGTTTTAAATACACCAGGAACAATTGATGCTGATTATCGTGGAGAGATAGGAGTAATTTTAGTGAACCTTTCTAACGAAGATTTTGTTATTGAAAATGGCGAAAGAGTTGCTCAAATGGTAATTGCTAAACATGAACAAGCTGAATGGAGTTTAGTTGAGAATCTTTCTGATACGGAAAGAGGAGCTGGCGGATTTGGCAGTACTGGAAAAAAATAATATATCAATGTAGCAATGAGCTAGCGTGGCAATTGAATTGCAACACTATGAAATTGTTTAATTATTACATTAAGAATATGAAAATAATAGTGCCAATGGCAGGAAGAGGTTCTCGATTAAGACCTCATACATTAACAATACCAAAACCTTTAGTTCCTGTTGGAGGGAAAGCTATTGTTCAACGTTTAGTGGAAGATATTACTAAAGTTTGTGGCGAAAAAGTTGACGAAATAGCCTTTATTATTGGTGATTTTGGCGATCAAGTAGAAAAAGATTTGGTTGCTGTTGCTGAAAGCTTAGGAGCTAAAGGAAGTATTTATCATCAAGAGGAAGCTTTAGGAACTGCGCATGCTATATTGTGTGCTAAAGATAGTTTGGAAGGTAATGTTGTAGTTGCTTTTGCAGATACATTATTTAAGGCAGACTTTACATTAGATGCGAATGCTGAGGGAATTATTTGGGTTAGCCAAATTGATGATCCGAGTGCCTTTGGAGTTGTAAAATTAAATGAAGAGAATATCATTACTGATTTTGTTGAGAAGCCTAAAGATTTTGTTTCAGACTTAGCAATTATTGGGATCTATTATTTTAAAGATGGGGCTTATTTAAAAGATGAATTACAATATTTAATTGATAATGATATAAAAGGTGGCGGAGAGTATCAATTAACGGATGCTTTAGAAAATATGAAACAAAAAGGAACCAAATTTACTCCGGGAGAAGTGAAAGAGTGGCTAGATTGTGGAAATTATAAAGCAACGGTTTATACAAACCAGAGAGTATTAGAATTTATTAAAGACGAGCAACTTTTAGACGCATCTTTAGTAACAGAAAATGCAATCATTATTGAGCCTTGTTTTATTGGGAAAAATGTAGAGATTAAAAATTCGATAGTTGGTCCGCATGTATCGATAGGTGAAAATACAGTTATTAAGAATTCTGTGATATCAAATTCTATTATACAAACAAACACAATTATTAGATCTGCTAATTTTAAAGATTCAATGGTTGGTAACCATGCCAGTATTAAAGGTGATGTTAAAGAATATAGTGTTGGTGATTATAATGAAATAAACTAATAAATTGCAAAAACTTAAATTTTACATATTAGTAATTCTAGCCAGTTTTTTGGTAAGTTGTTCTTCTACAAAGGAGACTGCTAATGGTACAAAAAAACAGAGAAAATCGACTAGTAATGGCGTTTCAAATTTACCAGAGAAAGAACAAATCCAGTTTAAATTTTTATTTCATAATGCTGGAAAGGAACGGATTTTAGGCAACTACCAAGATGCGCTTAATTTGTTTATGCAATGTATAGTAATAGCTCCAGAAGAATCTACACCATACTATGAAGTGGCAAGTTTATATGAGGCATCAAAGCAAACGGATTTGGCACTAGAATATTCTAGCAAAGCAGTAAAACTTGATCCAGAAAATTATTGGTACAGAATATTATATGCACAATCTTTACAAAGGGTAGGTAAAATAACGGAGGCGATAGAAGAGTATAAAGCATTGCTTAAAAAAGATGGCGAAAATGTAGATTTATATTTTGAGTTAGCAGGAATGCAACTATATGCTGAGGAATATAAAGAGTCTATAGCATCTTTTAACGAAATAGAAAAACGAGCGGGTATTACTGAAGAACTCTCTATTCAGAAAGAGAAAATTTACATTAAAATGGGAGATGTAAATGGTGCAGCAAATGAAGTTCAACAATTAATCGACCATGCACCTGATAATCTAAAATACCAAGTGTTATTAGCCGATTTGTATATGGCGAATGATTTAGATGAAGAAGCATCTAAGGTGTATTATGAAATTTTAGAAAAAGACCCTCAAAACCCATATGCAAACATATCTCTGTACGATTATTATAAAAAGAAAGGCGAAAAGGAAAAGGCTTTAATCGTCTTAAAAAAAGCATTTGCAAGTATAGGATTAGATATTGATGCCAAGATGAAAATTTTGTTGTCTTACTATGCTATAAAAGATCGTGACTTAAAGAAAGAGGCATTAGATTTATGTCAGATTTTAGTGAAAACACATCCCAAAGAAGCCAAGGCGTATACTATTTATGCTGATTTTTTATATCAAGAGAAAAAAATAGAAGGTGCAAAAGAAAACTATTTAAAAGCGATTGAATTAGATGATTCTAAACTGCCTATTTGGAATCAGTTAATGTTTATAGAATCTGAATTACAAGATAACGAAGCCTTGCTGAGAGACAGTAAGAAAGCGATTGAATTATTTCCTAATCAACCATTATTTTATTTCTTTTATGGTGCTACTAATTTACAAAACAAGGCGTATAAAGAAGCGATTGAGTATTTAAGGATAGGGAAGGATTATGTATTTAAGAACCCCCTTTTATTAGCACAGTTTTATGCAAGTTTGGGTGATGCTAACCATGGTTTAAAAAAGTTTGAGGAATCTGATTTGGCTTATGAAGAAGCATTGAAAATTGACCCTAAAAACGTATATGTATTAAATAACTATGGGTATTATTTGTCTTTAAGGGAAGAAAAGTTAGATAGAGCAGAAGAGCTATCGGCATACTGTAATGATCTTGAACCTGACCAAAGCAATTATCAAGATACGTATGCTTGGATATTATACAAACAAGGAAAATTTGTACAAGCCAGAGATTGGTTAGAAAAAGCATTGAAAAATGGAGCAGAATCCAATGCTGTAATTTTAGAACATTTAGGAGATACTTATGCAAGGCTTCAGAATTTAGTAAAGGCCTTAGAGTTTTGGAATAGAGCAAAAACAATTAATGACGGATCTAATTCTAAGTTTTTAGATCAAAAAATAGCAGATAAAAAGCTTTATGAATAAATCGAAAGTTGTATACTGGCTGTTTATTATTTTTATAGGGTCGCTTACTTTTTCATGTAAGGTTCAAGAAAAAAATAATGTTAAACTCAAAATAAAAACACGCTCGCCAAATTTTTTAGTTAAAAAATTAAAATCGAATGAGTTTCAATTTGAGACTATTTCGGCAAAAGCTGCTGTTTCCGTTATTGATAGTGCTGACAAAAAAAAGAGTTTTAAAACACATATAAGGATTAGAAAAGATAGTGTTATTTGGATGTCTATTACTTCTTTTAGTATAGAGGCGGCTAGAGTGACAATTACAAAAGATTCCGTTAAATTTATAAACAGACTAAACAAAGAATACTTTATAGGCGATTTTAGTTACATCAACCGTGTTTTTGGAACGGATTTAGATTATCAGATGATGGAAGCTTTGTTAATTGGAAATAGTTTAGATTTTGATGTGAATGAACGGGTTAACTCTAGAGTAGATCGAAAAAAAGAGCTGTACTATTTAGGAACAGTCAAAAAGCGGAAGGTAAAAAAAGAACTAAAGAAAGAAAAGGTAAAAATTAAAGGCGAAGGTCTAGTGCTTTGGCTCGACCCTATTTCATTTAAAGTGAGAGAGCTGTTACTTACATCACCAGGAAATCATCGTTCATTAGCAGGTGCTTATTCCGATTACAAAGAGGTTGAAGAACAATTAATACCTTTTGAATTGCGTTTCTTACTGAAAGCAACAAGATCCAATACATTAGAAATAAAATATTCTAAATTTTCGTCAGGGAAAAGTTTAGCATACCCTTTTAAAATTTCATCGAAATATGTACAGATTCAAAAATAACACGATAACTGTTCTGTGTATGATGCTGCTAATTTTATTAGTAATGCCTGCTGTTGCTCAAAATAAAAATGAATTAGTCAACAGAAAAAAGAAACTTCAAAGAGAAATCAGATTAACCAATAAATTATTAAAAGAAACACGTAAAAACAAGGATTTATCGGTTGATGAATTATTGAAATTAAAAAGTAAAATCAATTCTCGTTCAAACTTAATTGCGGCAATGAATTCTGAAATGCGATTGATTAATAAAGAGATAGCTGATAACAAACAAGAAATCGTTGCTTTAGAAGAAGGGTTAATTGCGTTGAAATCTGAGTACTCAAAGATTATTTATTATGCTTTTAAACACCGTAGTTCATACGATAAGATGATGTTTGTATTCGCTTCAGAAGATATAAATCAGGCATACAAACGATTAAAATATATACAACAGTATTCTGAATACAGGAAAGGGCAGGCAATAGAGATTTTAAAAAAAAGAGAGAAACTTGCGCTTAAAATTACCTCATTAAATCAAATCAATGAAGACAAATCGATATTGGTCTCTTTAGAAAAACAGGAACAGCAAAACTTAGCAATTGAGAAACAAGAACAAGAATATATTGTACAAAAATTACAAGGAAAAGAACAAGGATTAAAAGACAGATTAAAAAAGAAAGAGGAAGCTAAGCGTAAACTACAAAAAGCGATTCAACGCATAATTGAAGCTGAAATTAGGAAAGCTCGAGAAGCAGCTAAAAAAGCGGGGAATAAAACAAAAGGTTTTCCAATGACTCCAGAGGCTTTAAAGCTTTCTAACTCGTTTGCATCTAATAAAGGTAAATTGCCTTGGCCAGTTGCTCAAGGAGTAATTACAGCACAATTTGGTAAACATCCCCATCCGGTTTTGGATGGGATAATAATAAACAATAACGGAATAGATATTAGTACCACTAAAGGAGCGAATGCTCGTGCTATTTTTAATGGGATTGTTAGTTCTGTAGCAATTATACCCGGAGAAGGGAAAGTTGTAATGGTAAGGCATGGAGAGTACTTAACAGTTTATTCTTATATGAGTAAAGTCTTTGTGAATAAAGGAGACAAAATTAATTTGAAGCAAGATTTAGGGGTATTGGTAAATGAAGCAGGAAAATCTAAAACTCAAGTACATATTGAAATATGGAAAGGGATGACAAAACTGAATCCAAAATACTGGATCTTTAGAAAGTAACTATTTGTTTTCCTCTCTTATTTATTTTTTCACCCTGAGCTTGCCGAAGGGTTGGTTATGTAAAAAATTATTATGACAGCAATAAATCTCTCAACTTCAGCTTCTATCAAAAAAAGTGAATTTAAAATTTCACATAAAAGTCCTGTTTTTTTAATAGGGTCCTGTTTTACGGAGCATGTTGGTAACAAATTATTAGAAAATAAGTTTGATACATTTATCAACCCAACAGGAATTATCTTCAACCCAATTTCAGTTGTTAGTGCATTAAAAAATGTTTTTGATCAAAAAGAATATTTGGCAGAAAACTTAAGCGTGCATAACGAGAAATGGATTAGCTTTCAGCATCACGGAAGCTTTTCTTCTTTTAATAAAGCGGAGTGTTTAACTAGAATCAATACCTCTATTGAAAATGCACATCAGCACATAAAAAAGAGCAAGACTATATTTATTACGTTTGGTTCAGCTTGGGTTTATGAGTATGAGAGTTTTGGTGTTGTAGCCAATTGCCATAAAATACCAAATAAGGAATTTGCCAAGCGTTTACTTTCTGTAAAGGAGATTTTAACTGCATTTAACCAGATTAAAGAGGCTTTAAAGAACTTTAACGTTGTGTTTACAGTAAGCCCGGTTAGGCATGTGAAAGATGGCTTACACGAGAATAATTTGAATAAAGCGACCTTGTTGTTAGCTATAAATAATTTAGTAGAACAACATCCTAATTATCATTATTTTCCGGCTTATGAGTTGGTGATAGATGAGTTAAGAGATTACCGTTTTTATAAAGATGATTTAGTCCACCCTACTGAGTTGGCGGTTAATTATGTTTGGGAAAAGTTTATGAATTGTTATTTTGATTCAGGCACTCAATCACTGATTGAAGCGATTCAAAAAATAAAATTGGCAGCAAACCATAAGCCTTTTAATTTTGAGAGTAAAGAACATCAGCTATTTATTTCAAAACAAATAAGTTTGATGAATGACCTTTCAAAACAACACGATTTTCTTAATTTTAAAGATGAGGTAGAACAAATTAGCACGGCAAAATGAATTTGAAAGTAAGTATCATACAATCAGAATTACATTGGGAAAATGTTGACCAAAACTTGGCAATGTTTGCTCAAAAAATGGAAACGATTTCTACGCCAACAGACATAATTGTTTTACCAGAAATGTTCAATACCGGATTTTCTATGGACTCTTCGGAGCTGGCTGAAACTATGGATGGTAAAACAGTTGCTTGGATGAAAAATCAAGCGATTAAATATAATGCGGTAATTACAGGAAGTTTAATTATAAAAGAAATTCCCCTCTCCGGAGGGGCTAGGGGGGAGTTCTTTAACCGTTTAATTTGGGCTCAACCCGATGGTGAATTATACACCTACGATAAGCGACATTTGTTTAGAATGGCAGGTGAACACAATCATTTTACAGCAGGAGAAAAACGTTTAGTGGTAACTTATAAAGGTTGGAGAATTTGCCCTTTGATTTGTTATGATTTACGCTTCCCAGTTTGGAGCAGAAATGTAATTTTTGGTTATCCTGAGCCTGTCGAAGAATCTAAAAAAAAACCTCCGGTTTACGACATCTTAATATATGTAGCCAATTGGCCAGCTTTAAGAAAACAGCCTTGGAACAAATTGTTAGAGGCTAGAGCAATTGAAAACCAATGTTACGTAATTGGAGTAAATAGAGTAGGAGAAGATGGAAAAGGAATTGCTTATTCTGGGAACTCAGTTGTTATAAATCCAAAAGGAGATGCAATTTCTAGCATAGCAGAAAATGCAGATACGACAGAATCAGTTGCGTTGTCTTTAACTGAATTAAATGAGTTTAGAGAAAAGTTTCCAGTGAGTTTGGATGGGGACGATTTTACTCTTTAATGATCCACTTAATGTCATTATCCCAATTCGCACGAATCTTAATTTCTTTGTTGTAGATAATTACTTTTTCAGGTTGTAACCCTTCTAAATAATTTCCTGTACTCCATTTTTTATCACCATTACTATCAATAATTAATTTTATGGAATACACTCCGGGACTTAAGTATTTATAGTATATTTCTTGCGTTCCAGCTAAATGACTTTCGGTAATAATCTTTTTGTTTTTAGAAATTTGAATGATATAGTTTTCAGAAAATTTTGGGATAATATTCAAATTGATAATTCCATAGTCCGATTCTTTTTTTGTTTTAAAATCAAGTTTTATTGTATCATTTGTCAAACCATAGATATCATCAAAACTGTTTTTGGGGATAAACAATTGGTAAGAAGTATTTTCTTTAAAATCATAAGCCAACTCAAATTCTCTTAATCCGATATCAGTAAAAGAAGTAATGGAAACTAGCTTGCTATCTTCATATAGTTTTATATTGTTAGATGAATATTTAGTAAAAGGGTGATTAATAGTGAGGCGTATATTTCGATCTAAACCGAAAGAGCTTGACACATTTGAAGAGACCGAGAGTGTACTATCCTTTAATTTCGATTGGGCAATAACTTCGAAGTTAACAGTATCAATAATTTCATTTCCATCTTTAATTAGTAATTCTATTTCTTTATCAAAGGCTTCTGGGTACAACCATAAAGTAACACTGTCTCCAGAATTATTTGCTTCCATTATACTCCAATTTTCTAGCTGCTCATTAAATGTTTTATTAAGTGGGATAATGTTAAGGTCTTTAGTAGGTGAATTAAGTGTAAAGTCAATCTTACCATAATATTTATGCTCGGATTTAACGATGAATTGTAATTCACTTTCTTCTTCAAAAAGAGAAATAAAGTTTTCGGTTTTAGAAGAATCTAGTGTGATTATCTCATTTTTAAAACCAATTTCCTCATTCGGTAAATCAAACAAATAATTACTGTTAATATCGCTTATTGCAAAGAGCTTGTATTTTCCGTTTGCAATATTGGTAATAGAAAATTCACCTTTCTTGTTGGTTAACGCAACGTGCCTCGGTAATTCTTTTAAAGGAACTGAATCCTCATATTGATCATAGAGTAAAACATAAATATTTTCTTTTACAGCTTGATCAAATGCGTTAATTACGGTTCCAGAATAAGAGAGTGAATCAATATAATCACCCGTAGAAAAAACATATTTATAATTCGGGGAAATATTGTTTTCGGAAATGTCGCTTATTGCATTTCCAAAGTTTAAACTATAAGTAGTATTGGGACTTAATTCGCTCTTAAGTTTAATCACGAGTTTTTTTCCTTTTACTAAAATTTCAGGAGCGGTTTCCATTAATGGCGAAACAATTAATTGGATTGAAACATTGGTCAACTTAATATATTCGTCAAATTCAATTGTTATTGACTCGCTAGTAAAACCAACAGCACCATTTACCTGAGAACTTTCAAACTCTTTTGGCGCATCCAGATCTTTATCACCTCCTGTTAAAGGAACAATTTGCGCACAAGAAAACAAAACTACCGTCATTACGAGGAACGAAGTAATCTTTAAAGAAAAGGAACGAATATTTAATGGTTTTAAATTCAAAGAAGAGGAGCTATCAGATTAATAATTTTGGTTAAATATTCTTTATCAATTTTATCAAAATCATTCAGCATATCGCTATCAACATCTAAAATCATAGCAACTTCACCTTGGGAATCAAAAACAGGAATTACAATTTCTGATTTAGAAGCCGCATTACAAATAATATGATCTGGAAATTTATCCACATTATCGACAATAATAGTTTCTTTATTGTGCCAAGAAGTTCCACTAACACCTCTTCCTAATTGAATTCTAGCACATGCAATTGGTCCTTGGAAAGGACCTAAAACTAATTCGCTATTTTTCACAAAATAAACACCAACCCATAACCAGCCAAAACCGTATTTCAGAGCCGACAGCATGTTGGATAAACTGGCTATCAAATCGTCCTCACCTTGTATTAAAGCGAAAATTTGAGGGTATAACTCCTGGTACTTTTTCTCTTTAGAAAGATTACTGGTTACAATTAGTTCTTCTGCCATGGTACAAATATAACCACACCAGTTGAATTAAAAATAAAAAAATATCGCGCGAATATTTGATCGTGCCGATTGATAAGAGTTGTGGTTGTTTAGATCCTATTACTTACTTAACTCTGGAGAGTTATTGAAAAAGATATAGTTCATAGCCTGTTAAAATGTCCAAAACATTAATGTTTATTTTTGAAGGCTATGAAAGAAGATTATATTATAGTTGGTCAAGGGTTGGCAGGTTCTGTATTGGCGTATACATTAATGCAGCAAGGGCAAAAGGTTTTAGTTATAGATGAAGAAGCGAAGACTAGCTCTTCAATAGTTGCTGCTGGCTTGTGTAACCCTGTTGTATTTAAACGGTTGACTAAAAGTTGGATGATTGATGAGGTTTTACCTCTTGCAAAAGAGTTTTACCGTAATCAAGAAGGGTTATTAAATGACCAGTTTTACTTTGATATTCCTTTATATAAATTGTTTGTAGATGAAAAAGAACAACAGTTTTGGAAACAAAAAAGTAACGAGCCTCATTTGTTTGATTGGATAGACAACAAGGTGGAATTTCCTTTTGATGCAAACCATTTAATCTATCCTTTTGGAGCAGCAAAAACCTTGCAATCAGGATTTTTGAAAACAGAAAGCTGGTTAAATAGTTTTAAGAATTATTTAAAGATTCACGGAGCTTATTTGAATTCTAAATTTGATCATAGCAAAATAGAGCTGAAAGAAAATGGCGTTGAATGGGAAGGGCATCACGCTAAGAAAATTATTTTTTGTGAAGGATATCAAACTACTAAAAACCCTTATTTCGATTGGTTACCATTTAAGTTAACCAAGGGCGAAGTGCTTACCGTAAAATTTAAAAACTTAGTACTAGATAAAGCTATCAATAAAGGAGCATTTGTTTTACCTTATGAGGGCAATTATAAATTGGGCGCTACCTATAATTGGGATGAGTTAGACGAAGTAACTACAGAAGCAGGAAAAGAGCAATTGTTAAAAAGAGCTGCCCGTTTTATCAATGATGATATTGAAATAATTGATCATAAAGCTGGGGTTCGGCCAACAGTTTCTGACAGAAGACCTTTGTTAGGGGTGCACCCCGAGCATGATCAGTTATTAGTCTTTAATGGTTTAGGAACCAAAGGAGTTATGCTAGCACCTTATTTTGCTAATAAAATGGCCAGATTTACTTTAAAGGATGAGCCTCTACCAGAAGAAGTGAATATTAGCCGATTTAAGTAATTTGGGATATGAAAAACTAACGACCATAAATGTTGTTACGCACTTTTGGGGTTTCAATTAATACGATAAATACCCAAAAGGTATCTGTCGAAAAATCGCAAGCATAATTAGTCTCTTTTTTTTGCTTTGTTTATTTTTCTGAGATTATGGATAAACAATAAAATCAAGAGAATATTAGAAATAAGGTGCAACAAGCTATTTCTATTCGTTTCCCAACTAAAATCAGAATAATCTAAATCATAGATATTAAAGCTGAATAAAATTATTGCAGCGATCAGGAGTGCTATGTTGGTTTTTTTCTTATTCAATTTCCCAAGTTACACCACTATTCATTAGCTCATCTACAGATTTAATCTTTGCAGTCTTTTTCACTTCTTCTATTTGTTTCCAAACGTTTTGATCAAAAGATTCTGATGCAACCTGTCTAATTACTCCAAAAGCCACGGGGAATTCTGGTGCCGACATAGAAATCAACATGTTATGTAAAATATTACTTGAGCAATGCGCATCGTGTAATAAAATATCAGCCTCTGTAACTCCATTTTCTCCAATGGTAACAATCTCTAATTGTAGTCCATTTAAAACTATTCCTTTGTTTTTCTCTTTTCCAAAAATCATTGGTTCACCGTGAGCTAACCAAAGTTGCATGTCTAATTTAACATCTTTTCCGGTTACATTAGCAAACACTTTATCATTAAAAATAATACAGTTTTGAAGAATCTCAACTAAAGATGTTCCTATATGTTTTTCAGCCATAAGCATCACTTCGGCCATCCTTTTAGGATCAACATCAATTACTCTTGCAAAAAAGTTTGCCTCAGCACCTACTGCTAATTTACCAGGGTTAAAACTTCTATCAACAGTTCCTTGTGGAGACGATTTCGTTTTAAGACCTGTTGCAGAAGTTGGTGAAAATTGACCTTTAGTAAGTCCGTATATTTCATTGTTAAACAACAAGATATTTATATCAATATTCCTTCTTAAAGCATGTATGTAATGGTTTCCTCCAATTGCCAAAGCATCACCATCACCAGTAACTTGCCACACACTTAAATTAGGGTTGGCCAATTTAACTCCTGTAGCAACAGCTGGAGCTCTACCGTGTATAGTATGGAAACCATAGGTATTCATATAGTATGGAAAACGAGATGAACATCCGATCCCAGAAATAAATACAATATCTTCTTTTTCTTTACCAATTTGTGGCATTACTTTTTGAACCGCCTTTAAAATAGCGTAATCTCCACACCCGGGACACCATCTAACATCTTGGTCAGTTTCAAAATCTCTAAAAGTTAATTCTTTTTCTTCTACTAAATGTTCCATAATTAGGCTTCCAATAAGTTATTAAATTCATTTACCAATTGACTTTTAGAAAAAGGCAACCCTTGTATTTTGTTGTATTGTAAATAATCAAATTGAGGCAATTCACTTTGTAATAATTTAATGAATTGACCATTATTCAATTCACAAACAACTATCTTTTTAAACTTTGCAAATACGTCTGCAGTATTTTTTGGTAAAGGATTTATAAAATTAAAATGTGCGTGAGCTACCGATTTTCCTTCATCCAACATAGAACTAACAGCAGTGTGTAAACCTCCATAAGTCCCTCCCCATCCTACAACCAATAAGTCTGCATTCTCATCTCCATTAAATTCTAGCTCAGGAATAAAGTTGGCAACACGTGCTACTTTTTCTGCTCTAACTTTCACCATTTCTTCATGGTTATTAGGATCATAAGAAATGTTTCCAGTAACAGCTTGTTTTTCTAAACCACCTATTCTGTGTTCTAATCCTTTAGTTCCTGGTATAGCCCAAGTTCTATTCAATTTATCTTCCGATCTTGAATATGGATTCCAATTTTCATCACCTACTTTTGCAAAAGCAGGAGTAATGTCTTCCATATCCTCAACACTTTTTATTTTCCAAGGTTCAGAACCGTTAGCAATAAACCCATCGGTTAATAAAATAACGGGAGTCATGTGCTCAACTGCTAATTTTGCTGCTTTATACGCATAATCAAAACAGTTAGAAGGCGTACTTGCCGCTAAAACAATTATTGGGCTTTCCCCATTTCTTCCGTAAACTGCTTGTAATAAATCCGATTGTTCTGTCTTTGTTGGTAATCCTGTTGAAGGACCACCTCTCTGAACATTAATAATAACAATTGGTAATTCAGTCATCATTGCCAAACCAATAGCTTCTCCTTTAAGAGACAAACCAGGTCCTGATGTTGAGGTTACAGCTAAACTCCCCGCAAAACTTGCGCCTATTGAAGCGCAAATTCCAGCAATTTCATCTTCTGCCTGAAGCGTAACAATGTTAAAATTTTTAAATTTTGATAACTCGTGTAAAATATCTGATGCTGGAGTAATAGGATAAGTTCCTAAAAAGATATCTAACTCAGCTCTTTCTGCTCCTGCCATTATTCCCCAAGCAGTTGCTTCGTTACCCATTACACTTCTGTATTTTCCTTTAGGTAAGCTAGCAGCTTTAACTTTATATGATGATGGAAGTAATTCTACTGTTAAAGCATAATTATAACCAGCTTTTAAAGCTTGTTTGTTTGCTCTTGCAATTTCTAGAACTTTACCGAATTTAGCATCTAAAAAATCTTCGGTAATAGATAATGGTCTACTAAATAGCCAGTATACAATTCCTAAAGCAAACATATTTTTACTTCGCGATCTGAATTTGTTTTCAATATCACAATCAACAACACTTTCCTTAGTTAATTTGGTAATTGGCGCTTCAATAAGATTGTAGCCTGCCAAAGTTCCATCTTCTAATGGGTTTGTTTTATATCCTGCTTTTTCAAAATCTTTTAATTTAAAACTATCGCTATCAACGATAACTGTACCACCATCTTTAATCCAATCAATGTTTGCTAATAACGCAGCAGGATTCATCGCGATTAAAATATCCGCTTCATCTCCTGGAGAGAAAATTCGGTTACTACCGAATTGAATTTTAAATCCACTAACTCCTGCAACGGTTCCTTGAGGCGCTCTAATTTCCGCAGGAAAATCTGGAAAGGTAGCTAAGTCGTTACCAATAAAGGCTGCCGTGTTACTAAATTGAGTACCTGTAAGCTGCATTCCGTCACCAGAATCACCAGCAAACTTGATTACAACTTGATCTATTTCTTCAACTATTTTTGACATTCAATTAAATTTAAGTGGCAAATTTACGATAACCTACATTAGCATAATAAATATATGCTACAATTTTATTAGCAATCGTATGTTAAATCAGCTTTTTATTTATTTACTTTGTGTAACATTTCACGAAAACTAAGGTATGGACAAGCATTCCTATTTGAGTAACGCTGATGGAACGGTCATTGAAGACTACTATCAGCATTATCTAAACAACCCAGAAGATGTGGGTGAAGGCTGGAGAAAATTTTTCGAAGGTTTTGAATTTGCAAGAAAAAATTATGATACCGATGTTCCCGAAGGATTCGATAAAGAATTTAAGGTAATCGATTTGATTAATGGCTATCGTAAAAGAGGTCATTTGTTTACAAAAACTAATCCTGTTAGAACTCGTAGACAGTATGCTCCAAATTTAGACATTGAGAATTATGGTCTTGAGAAATCTGATTTAGAAACTGTTTTCCAAGCGGGTAGTGATATCGGGATTGGACCTGCTAAATTGAAAGATATTGTTGCTCATCTTGAGGAAACATATTGCCAGTCAATTGGTATTGAGTTCATGTATATTCGTAAGCCAGAAGAATTGGCTTGGATTAGAGATAAAATTGAGTTGAAAAACAGAGCTCAGTTTGACAAAGATGAAAAAAAGCACGTACTACATAAATTAAATCAAGCAGTCGTTTTTGAGCAGTTTTTACACAAAAAATTTGTTGGCCAAAAACGTTTTTCTTTAGAAGGAAACGAATCTTTAATACCAGCTTTAGATGCTGTTGTTGAAAAAGGTTCTGAATTTGGAATTGAAGAATTTATTGTAGGGATGGCTCATAGAGGTCGTTTAAATGTGTTAGCAAACATATTTAATAAAACGTACTCGTCTATTTTTAGTGAGTTTGAAGGGAAAGAATATGAAGACAATATTTTTGATGGAGATGTTAAATATCATTTAGGTTACTCTTGTGATGTGAAAACAGATAATGGAAAGAATGTTCATATGACATTGGCTCCAAACCCCTCACATTTAGAAACTGTTGCTCCTGTTGTCGAGGGAATTACAAGAGCTAAGATTGACACTTATTTAAAAGATGAGAACAAAATTGTTCCAATAATAATACATGGCGATGCAGCAATTGCTGGTCAAGGAATTGCATATGAGGTAGCTCAAATGGCCCAATTAGATGGTTATAGAGTTGGTGGAACTTTACATATAGTAGTAAATAACCAAATTGGGTTTACTACAAATTACTTAGACGGAAGATCAAGTACATATTGTACAGATGTTGCTAAAGTAACTTTATGTCCAGTTTTCCATGTAAATGGAGATGATGTTGAAGCGGTTATTCAAACAGTTAAATTAGCGATTGAGTATCGTCAAAAATTTAACAAAGATGTATATATCGATATTTTAGGATATCGTAAATATGG
>TARA_B110000459_G_scaffold204132_1_pt1 | contig 24120 bp, 16 predicted proteins | sample TARA_B110000459 | Tara Oceans TARA_B110000459 (sample SAMEA4398296) | marine metagenome | biome: Polar Biome; feature: [SRF] surface water layer (ENVO:00010504); material: water (ENVO:00002006), including particulate matter (ENVO:01000060) such as... | depth 5 m | reverse complement strand
TGTTGAAATCTATTCTTCACAAATCTTTGATTTGTTCACCCTCCGCTTGCGGCACCAAGGTCACCATTCAGCAATGCTTGCTGTAAGAAAATTAATTCGTTGAATTGATATACTTGACAATGTTGACTGTCACCAAGCAACTGATAGTTAATCGATGCTGCATTGGTGATAAGATGAAACTACTATTAAAAATGGAAAATATTCAACGACATTATGAAACTCCTGCTGGAGTAGTAAAAGCACTAGATGGTGTTAATATCGAAATCAATGAAGGTGAACGAGTAATATTACTTGGACCGTCTGGGTCAGGGAAAACCACTCTCTTGAACTGCTTTTCAGCATTGGATAGTCCAACTGGTGGAACGTATACCTTCATGGGTAATGATGTTCCAAGAAACCATTCTGAGAATATGACTTCCTTCCGAAGAGAGAATATAGGATATGTATTTCAGTTCTTCAACCTACTACAAGATTTATCAGTTTTAGAAAACATCCTTCTCATTCAAGAACTGGCCGGTAAAAAAGACCCTGCTCGTGCTAAAGAATTACTCAAACTTGTCGGACTGGAAGCAGAAGTTGACAGGTTCCCTGGCGAGATTAGCGGTGGACAACAGCAAAGAGTCGCAATCGCTAGAAGCATTGCTAAGCGACCTACACTACTACTGGGAGATGAATTGACAGGAAACTTAGATACTGAAACATCACAAAAAGTGATGACCGCCCTGGTCACTGCTTGTGAGCAAGAAAATATCACATCGGTATTTGTCACTCACGATGAAGGGTTAGTAAAATATGCCACAAGAGTAATTAGAATTGATAGTGGCAAGATTATTTCTGATGAAGCAGTAAACTCTAACTGAGGTTAAATTATGCCAGAGACTGAGAAGGAATTATCAGGTTTGAAGTTTTATTTCAAACTAGGTTTACTCAACAAAAGACTCGCTAGGAGTCTTTGGAGAACCAAGTTACGACTATTAGCAGTAGTATTCATGGTTTCTGTCGGAGTTTTTGCTGGGATAACTTTTGGTGGCTATTCCCATAATCTTGATGGTATGTATGAGACTATGCATGGTGATGATAACGACGGTGCAAACCTTGCAGACCTATGGATAGATAATAGAAGCGCAATATGGTCAGCAGAACAAGTTGATGAATTTTGTCAAAATCTAAGTGATTCTTGGAATAATACAGCCCCTGAGGCACTTGATTCATGTGAAGGGAGAACTATAATCCAAGGAGCCATGTTTCATAATAATAGTACTGGAGAGCACATAATTAATTCTCTTTGGCATGGAATTCCTGCTGACGCCAACTCTGACCGAATTTGGATGCCTGAAGGTCATAGTGAAGGTAGAGTTGCATCTGGTGCCGATGAAATTGTTATTGATGCTCACGTCAGCGACGCTCTTGATTTGAGTATTGGAGATAACATCACTATTGGAGCAGGAACAGAAAGTATGGTTTTCGAATTAGTGGGTATAGGATACCATCCACTACACGTGTTAATGGCTCCTGAAGGCTCTTTGTTCCCACCTGAAGATGGCCAATATGTCGTCGGATACCTCTCTGATTCAGGAATGGCAAGACTAACTGGTAATGAAATTGGTTCTAGTAATACCATTCTCCTAGATATCGAGGGTACGCCATCCTTCGACCTACCAGATACTGAAACCTATGAAGGTGATGAAATAGACGCTGTCAAATCTCTTGTAGATGAATCATTGAATATATCTGAATTAGATGCCCGAGTTCGTGATAGAGGCCAGAATGAACCTGTTGAAGTGATGCGTCAAGACCTTGAAGGAGCGAAAAAGGCAACTATTCCTTTCACTGTTATGATTGCAGCCATAGCATCCATCACTATCGTACTGAGCCTTCAGCGATTGGTTCAGAGTCAAGCCAAAGAAATTGCAGTACTAAGAACACTCGGTGTTTCACGACTCTCTCTGATGCAGGGTTATCTAATCGCCCCATTAGCAATTGGCGCAATAGGGTGTATTGTTGGAATCCTTATTGGCCCTTGGGGCATGAATGGGATGCTCGATTTCTATCAAGAACTCGTCGGAGTCCCAATTACTGAGCGCTCCATTCCTCTTTCCACTTATTCAAGCGTAATTTTACCAACGATGTTCGTAGTATTCCTTTCAGGGGCCTTCCCTGCTTGGAAAGCAAGTAGACTCGACCCTTTGAGCGTACTTAGTGGGCAAAGCGAAATGAGAGTAGGGTCAAATATTCTGCGTAAATTAACATCATGGATGCCAACTACACTCGGTCTTTCGATTCGTTCGAGTATTCGTAAACCGATCAGACTTGGTATGACATTCCTTGCAGTCGGTATTTCCTTGATGCTTTTTGGTTCAATACAAATGATGTCTGCTGGACTTGAAGATACACTCATCAGCGGTTTAGAAGATGACCAGTCTTGGGATGCTCAAGTATATGTCACACCAGAGGGAGAAAATGCGGTCTTACAGTGGTCAATAAATAATTCAGCAGAGAGTGAACTGCTAATTGAAATGCCGCTTGGAAGTGTCGAAGATTCAGATGGAATCGAACGTATTTTTACTCTTGTAGGTTTGAATGATTTTGATAATGGTATGCGAGTAGTCAATGTGATCGATGGCAAAGCGCCGAGTGAAAACACTGCAGTTACTGAAGTAATGATGGACGAAGGTGCAATGGAATTCTTGGGCTGGAGTATTGGCGATAAGCAGACTGTTTCGCTCAATGGTGATGAACAAGAAGTAAAGCTAGTTGGAACTTCGAGAGGTGAACTTGCTCGAACTATGTATTTCCTACGCGGTGAGTTAAGTGATTTGACTGGAGTAAATGCTACATCAGTATACCTTCAATTACCAGATGGCGTTGAAGTGGATACGGAACTTGGTGAAATCTCCGCAGGAATTGTTGAACGTCAAGTTCTAATTGATGGAATCAATAGTTTACTGGAAAAGCAGACTCAAGTTTTCCAAGCGATAATGTATCTTGGCCTATTATTTACCATCGCTGTAATGCTAAATACAATGATCATGAATGTCGCTGAAAGAGATTTCGAACTCGCAACTTTACGTGTATTAGGAGCATCAACTAAGAGACTTGGCTCAATGTTACTGTTTGAAAGTATTCTGATTGGAACAATCGGTGGAATTGTGGGTGTACTTTTCGCATATGGCGGTGCGGTTGGACTGGCTGCTTCATTCTCTTCTTGGCAATTCTATTTCCCAGTTGTAATTGTTCCAAGTATTGCTTTCCAATTGATGGGTGGTGTTATCATAATTGCCATAGCAATGACCCCTATAGGTATCTGGAGACTACGAAAGATGGATTTAGTCGAGAAAGTCAAAGACCTCTCTCAATGATTCTTAGTGTTTCAATTGACTGAATCTCTGCTTATTTATAGCGAACTCTTGATGAGCCTTCGATATATGGAGGTTCATGGTTGAAATGCCCGAGGTAGGACTAAAGGTTCGAATCGAAGTCAAAAGCCATAATGGAGCAACCACTTTTGAGGGCACTGTCCTTCATCCTGCCTCAAAGGGCCACCTTACTGTTAAATTAGTCAATGGCTACAATGCAAGTTATCTACTCGATGAGGTTTTGAATCTTGAAATTATTGATTCTCTAAAGATTGAACAAATACCTGTCGAAACTCAAGGAATTGAATCTGACTCTAAATTACCAAGAATCAGAATCCTCCATACCGGTGGTACAATCGCATCCAAGGTTGATTACAAGACTGGTGCTGTTGTCGCTAGATTCGAGCCCCATGAACTGTTAGCAAGCGTACCGGAGTTAGCAGAAATTGCTAATATTGAAGCGGAAAAGCTAGGCAACATGTTTAGTGATGATATCCGCTGTCAACATTGGAATAAGATGATTGATGCTAGTAAGAAAGCATTTGATGATGGTTGTGATGGAGTTGTAATTACTCATGGAACCGATACCTTACACATTACTTCTGCTGCCCTAAATTTCGCTTGGGCAGGTAAAGGTCAAGCTCCACCAGGCCCGATTGCATTAGTTGGCTCGCAACGCTCTTCAGACCGAGGTTCTTCCGATGCTGCTGAAAACCTAATCGCTGCAGTTTACTGGGCTGCAAATGCACCAAAGCCTTGTGGAACTGCGGGAGATTCAACTGTAGTTGTAATGCACTCCAGTTCGAATGATGGTAAATGTTCTATTCACCCAGGTGTTGGTGTAAGAAAGTTACATTCAACAAGAAGAGATGCTTTCCAACCTGTTAACAGTCAACCTTTGGGATTCATTAATGCTAATTCTGGAGATGTTAGTATGGAGTTAACTGAAGGCTATCAGAAACTTCTTGATGAAAATAGCCGTGAAATTTGTATTACACCAACAAAATATTCTACCACTGTTCGAATTGTCCAGTTCATCGCCAGTCCGTGGCTTCATGAAGAAGAGATTGAAGCAGTAATCCTTACATCGCCTCAAGCGATTATCATTCATGGCACTGGCTTAGGCCACCTTCCTATTGATGATCCTGAAAAAGATGCTCCAGAAAACACCAAAGTATGGCGTGCTCTAACTAGGTGTATCAATCGAAATATCCCAATCATAGTTACCACTCAGTGTATCAATGGACCTGTTGATATGAATGTATATTCAAAAGGAAGAAAGCAAATCGCTATGGGGATGCTTGGCCATGGAAGTGTTAGTTCCCCCGATACGGTGACTGTCAAAGCACACTGGGCATTATCAACCGATATGGAAATGGATAAGGCAATGCAGTCTAATCTTTGTGGAGAAAATAATGTATCATTATTGGAGTAGGAGGTTAATAGATGTCAAAGAATCAACAAAACATCGAAGAACTCCGCTACAGAAGAGAACAAGCAAGAATTGGGGGCGGCTTGAAGAAGCAAGAAGCAATTCGTACGTCGGGAAGAGGAACTGCTCGTGATAGAATCTCAATGCTTCTAGATGAAGAATCCTTCATCGAAATTGATTCCTTCGTCACCCACAGAACTGTCGACCATGCTATGTTCCTACACCATACTCTAGGAGATGGAGTTGTGGCAGGCCATGGTACAATCGAAGGACGTAGAGTATACTGTTTCGCCCAAGATTTTAGTGTCCATGGCGGTAGTATGGGAGAAGTTCATGCTAAGAAAATTGCTAAAATCGTGGAAATGGCTGAACGTGCAAAAGCACCAATCATTGGAATGTGGGATGGAGGAGGCCAACGTGCTCATGATGGAGTCTCTGGACTTGCAGGAACTGGAGAACTACTGGACCGATTGGTTCAATGTAGTGGTAGAATACCTTTGATCAGTTTGGTTCTAGGACCAGTCGTTGGCGTCTCAGCATTAGCTGCAAGCCTTGCTGATTTTACGATTCTTGGCGAAGAACATGGCCAGTTATTCCTATCATCGCCTCTTGAAACTCCTGAAGTAATTCTAGGAGAAATAGATGCACAAGGACTCGGAGGGGCGAATCTTCATGCCTCGCGTTCCGGAATTGCTTGTTTAATTGCAGATGATGAAGAAGATGCTTGTTCGCTAGCCGCTGAAATACTAGGGTTCCTGCCCGATCATAACATGGCTGATGCCCCATATTGTGAAACAGCAGACCCTATGGAAAGATTAAATCCAATTCTCGAAGAATTGGTACCTGATAATCCAAATCGACCCTATGATATGGTCAAAGTTGTAGAAGAGATCGTTGATGATGGAATATTTCTTGAACTGTTCGAAGCATATGCAGATAATATAATCATTGGATTTGCACGACTAAATGGAAGAAGCATTGGAGTTGTGGGCAATCAACCAAAGGTACTAGCCGGTTGCTTGGATATCGATGCTTCAATCAAGGCTGCTCGATTCATTAGAACTTGTGATGCATTCAATATCCCTCTGGTAACATTTGAAGACGTCCCAGGATTCTTGCCTGGTGTTGTACAAGAATGGGGTGGAATTATTCGACATGGTGCAAAACTCCTATTTGCTTATGCTGAAGCAACTGTTCCAAAGTTGACATTAGTCACCAGAAAAGCCTACGGAGGAGCCTATCTTGCCATGTCATGTAAACACCTTAGAAGCGATTATAACATCGCGTGGCCAACTGCCGAATTAGCAGTAATGGGTGCTGAAGGAGCGGTCAATATTATCCATCGTAGAGAAATTAATGCTGTAGAGGATTCAGAAAAAGAAAATGTTAGATTGAGATTAGTTGGCGAATATAAAGCTAAATTTGGCGACCCATATGTGGCTGCAAGAAATGGCTGGCTAGATGATGTCATAGAACCAAATGAAAGTCGTCTGCGACTTGGAAGAGCATTGAACATACTCCGTTCGAAACGTGAATGGAGTCCTCCTAAGAAGCATGGAAATATTCCACTCTAATCTTTATTCTTTTGAATTCTTGAAAGAAGTCCTGTTGGACTTAAGTCGACTTCAAGTTCTTGTTCTACAACACTAACTTCTTTTTTATTATCCAAGCCAACTATTGCTGTTGGTGAATTGGTGGAGGTTCTAATGAATAGGAATAATACCAAAATAAGTACTACTAATGCCCCTACGACACCAATTATCAGTCCAGAAGAAGACCCTTCTGAATCTGAGGCTTCATCTTCCGTTTCGACAACCGATGTCTGATTATACAGGATATTGGTATAAGATACAAATTCCGATGTGAACTCTAAGTCTTGTATAGCAACTCTAAGAGTGACATTCTCATCATGGTTATCTGGAATTAATAGCATTGTAACACACTGATACTTACCATCATTTTGGTCAATTATACAGGAATGTGTCAAATTCTCTAATAGAATATTATCGGCTTTAATTTCAGGGTCGGGAGCCTCCGTTCCATCAGCATCAAAAACCCACCAAGCCAAACTAACTGCAGAGTCATCGATTACGTTGACATCATAAAGCGTTAGAACTGGAGCATCGGCGACTGGAGTTATATTTACTAAAAGTGGCAAGGAGAAATTAGAATTCGCATCACTCACATTGAGCCAATGGAGCTGATTTAATCCATTTACATCATTTGCTGGAGATACTATCATTTCACTGCCTGAAACTATTACTGAGAGTGAGGGGTCAGAGGTAATCACACTGGTTTGCCACTGCAATTGGTCTCCATCGATATCCCAAGCAAATTGAGTTAAATCAAAAGATAAGGTTTCATCTTCTAAAATTTCAATGTTCCACATGCTTTGATTTCCAATTACAGCATCATCAATAGGTGCTACTTGAACTGGAATATCGACATCCACCGGTTCACTATCTCCGTCGGTCACTCTAACGTGTAGTACTGTTGCTCCATTAGCATCTTGTAATGGGGTCAGTTCAAGAATTCCATCAACAAAAACGAAACTTACTGGTCCTGCCTGTCCGGAAGTAACGTCATTTATGGAGGCGAACAAAGGTTCTCCTTCAGGGTCATAGGCATACTGAGAAATGTTGACGAATATCGAATTACCATCCTCTACTAGGTTTTGCATTGCCACTGTACCAGTCAATACAACTCTATCATTGAAGGGAACAACCATTATTTCCAAAGTTACTTGATTTTCATCTACCACTCCTTGACCACCAGAGCGGACAACTACATCTACTTCAGCACCGCCAATATATTCACCTTCAACGATATGAAATACCGTGATTCCTCTACCATCAGCATCGACTTCAACTGTGAAGTTATTGACATTCCCACCGCTTATTACAGCGCTAATAACAAACATTTCTTGACCATCTGGGTCCATTGCTATGAGGTTAGAATCAAGGTGTGCATTACCTCTTTCTGGAACTAAGATTTCTGGAAGTGGGGTCATGAACACCAATGGAGTATTTCCTCTGATAAAATCAAATTTGGTAGTTGATGGAGCACCCTCAACATATATTCTCATGTAAGCCACATGTGAACCTGGTTCGAGGTTTTCAACCTGATAATCACATACCGCTACTCCGTTTGAGTTGATTGAACCAATACTTTGCTGAAAGTTATTGATACCACACTCAACATCAACTTGCCAAGTGGAAGGTATTTCTGACCAGTTAGAGCCATCTCTTAGAGTCCAGTTTGAATGAATCGAGAAGGAGTCATATCTACCAAACTGCGTGATATTTGTTGGCTCTACTGTCTCATTTAGCAATAGTAACATATGGCTATTATCTAAATCATCTTCAACATAGGAATCTTGGTCGCTTGCGTTGAATAGATTTTGTTCGAGATTAAAAGCATCTCTAAACGATGCGTGGTCACCTCTTAATGTGACATCCAAATAGGGGTTCAAGTGAAGTGCAGAATATTCTATTTGTTCTTGCCTTGAAAGTGATGCGTCGCCATCATTTCTATCGTCTCCAAAGAAAATTCCATCATCGGTTTCATCTTGAAATTGATAATGATTCGCCCCTAAGATATGCATCCATTGCCAGCCTAATAAGTCGGTACCATTGATGTAGGGAAGGTTATCTTGACCTCTTGCCACCTCATCGATTGTACCGGTCATGAAAAGAGCGGTTTGTGGCCATGCAGGTTGTATTGTCCACCCTACAGGCCTCAATGTATTCCAATCTTGACCTGATTGCCAACCAGTAAAGTCGGTACCAAGGCCAAACAAAGCTCTTGGTGGTTGAGTACTGGCGGCAAGCGAGGATTGATGCCAAAATGGATAGACTGAATATGCTGCTGCTGCGCCAGTACCATGTCCTCCAATCCCCCAGTGTTTCAAGTCGATTTGGCCGATACTACCTTGGACATTCGTACTGGAATTATTGTTTTCTTCCATGAAAAGCATAATTTTCTCCAATAAAACTAGGTGACTTTGGAGATTATCAGAATCATCTTCATCTATACCTTGTGTTACAATGACAATATTACCACGCTTTACAAGTTCAGTAGAAAGCAACATGTAATCGGATGCTTCTTCATCGATATCACCAAAAAATACCACCCATGGAAATGGACCATTACCTGCCATCTGTTTCGACTCCCCGTCATTCATAGCAGGGTAAACCATCCGAACCGAATCGCCACTCAAGGTAGTATCATCCCAAGCAACTGGGAAGTCTGTTGCTGTATGAACAGGTTGGAAGTTCTGATCTTCTGGAATTTGCTGCGCACTAACAATACTTGCAGTAGTGGTAAAAAGTAATATTAAACAAACTCCAAACACTTTGATATGTTTGGTAACAGAACTTACTTGCACAACTATCCCTCTAATCATTACATATTTTGAAGTTCGGCTATTATGCATAAGATGCTAATACAGTTTCTGCATGTATTAGTTTAGTCATCAACATAGCAATTGAAGGTAATTCATCTATACGATGGGGAGCCCATAATTGACGCCAGCATTCTAGATGCTGAGCTACTAACATCCATCTTCCATCATACATTCCAGCCGTTAATTTCTGTAATCGCTGCTCAGTAGTACCTTCCATCGATTGATACCTAGGTGAGAGTAATATGGCTTTCTCGTCTAAATTTTTTGGTATTTCTTCGGAATCAAAATTGATTAGCATATCATATGATTCAGATTCTACAATAGCATCACTCCACGGCCCATCATCTAAACTTCTTCGCCCTGAAATGAGTTTTATTTTACCCCCGCTCTTAGACCAAGCATGAGCGGTTGAACGCGCAGCACCACCGCCTCCAATCAGTGCTAAAGTTGCTCCTGAAGTAACATCAATACCAAAAAATTCCGCGCACCTTACCACTCCACATCCATCTACATTTGAGGACCACCAACCATGACCGTCCCATCTCAACACATTTACAGATTCAATCAATGAAGATTCATTGAAGTCCATAACTGCCTGGCTAGTTAGTTGATGTTTTAGAGGAGATGTCAAGTTTAACCAAATCTCTTCTCTAAATGCTTTTGTTGGTAATTTGATATCTCCACTGTGTGGAAATTGTGCTGGATTAACATTGGAACTGGCGTGAACTAAACTTTCATCTTCTTGCTTAACTTTACTAGTAATCTCAAGTGCTTTTTGTATCAAAGCACGATTTCTAAATTTACCAAAAGGAGCGCCAGTATAATCCCAATTAATCGGATTTGGTATGGCTTTTGCATAGCCCCAAGCCAGTGCATCTTGAATCGAGTCCGCCTCAATCAAATTCAAACTTTTAATTTCTAAGTTTTGTTTCGTTTTATTATTTTGTTCGAGGTGCTGAGCAACAATCGAGACCAAAAGTGGTGAAATTGAATGAGAAACCGGGTTTCCGGCAATCCCATAATAAACCTCGGCCATGACTTTTGGGTAAGGTCCTACTTTTTCAATCAAACTATTAGAGTATGCACACAAGAGATAGGTTTGAAAGAGAAGCCGCCTAAGGCCTGTCATGGAGTCAAACAACCTGTTCAGCAACGAGCGTAGCGGAAAGGGGGTAATCGGAGCACTAACTGGTCTCCTAGGGATATATCTTTCCGCAGCAATGTGGGTAGAATTTAATGAGGCATTAGGCGCCCTAGTCGGCTCAAGTATTGGAGTTATAATTGGTATGGTCGTGTTCTTGTTGTACCAGACGAAGAAAAATGAACGTGAATTCACTAGTGGAGGCAACTATACTACATCTGAAAGCACCTCCGTGCAGAGAGATTCATCCGGTAGGATGCAACAAATTGATTCGAATATGGAGAAAGGTCGAAATCCCGTTTTCTTTTTGTCTATCTTATATGGATTAATCATATTGATCAGCGAAGTTTCTTGGTCTAACCTTTTATTCTAGGGTGATTAAGTGGTAGGTTTATTTGACCTATTTACGATGAGAGATAGAATTAATAATAGTACTAATGTGTTTTTCATAATTTTTGAAAAAGCCTCTATACTGATATCATTACTGATAATAATGTCCATTGGACTGGCACTAAATTTGCCGATGTGGGGTATAGCCATACTTGTTGGACTGTCATTGGGACCTATCGTATATGGCCATTATTATCTAATTTACATCAGACCCATCCTCAAAGAACGGGAAGGTTGATGAGTGCGAGCATTCTGTCTAGGATTAGTGATGTTATGGGTTTGATTGGAAGTTTTATGGATTTGATTGGACTTGGTGAGGTCACTGGAGTAGATGTTTTATTTGCCGCAATGGCAATAATTGGAACATTTCTATTTTTGATATATTTCATACTAATTCTAATCGGTGGAGTCGCTGATGGTGCAATGGACATGTTGCCTGGTGATGTCGATATGGATATTGGCGCTGAAGGAATATTTCATGTTTTGACAATTCAAGGACTACTCAGTTTCGTAATGATGTTTGGTATTTTTGGACTTGCAGTCTCTCAAACGGATCAAAATGCATTTGTAGCTATAGTTGCTGGTACTGTCGCTGGTTCAATATCAATGTATATTATCGGCAAGGTATTCCAATTAATGAAAAGTTTGGAAATGGATAATACAGTTAAGTTTTCCGAAGCCATTGGTGCCAAGGGCACTGTCTACCGTACAATCAATGCAGGCGAGCATGGTCAAGTTCAAGTGGAATATCAAGGTGCTTTAAGGACTTCAGATGCTGTAGCAGAAGATGAAAATTTAGTGATTAAAACCGGTAAATTCATTCAAGTCATCCATGCTATTGGAGAAACTCTAATCGTAAAACCCTTGGATATTACTGTGAAGCCTGAAGAAGAATAATCTCTTTGAATGATAATTCCAGTCGGGTCAATCCTCTTAAAGTAGGCCCCACTCCAATTAGCATGGCCGTCGCAGAGAGTTTGGGTTTAATTGGAATATTTTTGTTTGTTTTCGCAGTAGTGGTAACGATTTATGTAGCTACAAGTCGATATAAACTTGCACCTTCAGATAAGATTCTGGTCGTATATGGTAACGTCAAAGAAGGCGGTGCTGCGGCTTGTTACCACGGTGGTGGAAAAATTGTCTGGCCGCTCATTCAACACTTTGCATACTTAGACCTAAAGCCAATGACAATAAGTATCAATCTAGAACACGCACTTTCACAACAAAATATCCGTATAAACGTTCCTTCAACGTTCACTATCGGTATTTCAACCGCTCCTTCAATTATGTCGAATGCTGCAGAGCGTCTTCTTGGACTCCAGCAACCTCAGATTGAAGACATGGCAAAAGAAATCATCTTTGGTCAACTACGTTTGACAGTTGCATCTCTAACAATTGAGCAAATCAACCAAGATAGAGAGGCTTTCCTGAGAATGGTATCCAATAACGTAGATACTGAATTGCACAAGATTGGTCTTTATTTGATAAACGTAAATATTACTGACATTACCGATGAGGCTGATTATATCAAGTCGATCGGTGCAAAGGCTGCTGCAGTTGCTATTGCTGATGCGGTAGTAGACCGTGCAGAAGCATCTCGTGATGGAGCAGTTGGTAAGGCCGCTGCTGACCGTGCTCGTGAAATTGAAGTTGCAAATAATGAGGCTGAATCTGACAAAGGACAGAAAGCGGCTGAGGCTGGAAGACGTGTTTTCATACAACAACAAGAAGCATTAGCTGTCGAAGGTGAAAACCAATCCCGTGCTCAAATCGCATCATATAACGCAGATTTGGCTGAGAGAGAAGCTGAAGCAATGCAACGTTCGCAAGTTGCTGAACGTAAGGCTCAGGCTGAAGTTGAAAAAGCACAATATAGCTTGGAAGGCGAAAGACTTCGTGCTGAAGAAATCGCTCGTGAAGAAGTTGCAAAGCAACAAATCGAGATTTCCGCTGAAGCAGAAGCAGAACGCCAAAGAAGAATCGCAAGAGGTGAAGCAGATGCTATCCTTGCACGTTATAATGCTGAGGCTGAAGGTACTCAGGCTGTTCTTGAAGCAAAGGCCGCTGGTTATCAAGCTCTAGTAAAGAGTGCTGGGGGAGACCCGAAGGCTGCTGCGACTCTGTTGATGGTCGAGAAGATCGAAGAGTTAGTTGCTCGTCAAACCGAAGCGATTGCTAACTTGAAGATAGATAAGATTACAGTTTGGGATTCCGGAAATGGTGGAGAAGGTGGCAGTACAGCTAACTTCATCTCATCTCTAATCAAGTCTCTACCACCTGTTCACGATGTTGCCAAGATGGCCGGTGTTGATTTGCCAGATTATCTTGGAAGCATGAACGAAGATGTAAACTGATTGATTACTACGGCAATTTGCCAAAGGTTGTCTAATCGATGATTTATCAGGTATTACAACCGTGAGTTTCAAAGGCTTAGCGATGTGCAAGTATGTCATGGCTAGTGATTTAGAGATTGCAACCGCTGCAACATTAGAGCCAATTGAAGCAATTGCTTGGAAATTAGGCATCTCATCGACTGAAATTATGCCGATGGGGCATGGAGTTGCAAAAATCACTTGGGAAGCTCTAAAGCAACGATTTTCCAAGCCCCAAGGAAGCCTTGTTCTAGTAACCTCAGTAAATCCAACACCATTTGGAGAAGGTAAGACTGTCACAACAATCGGCCTTACTCAGGCTCTATGTAGAATTGGACAATCAGCAACATGCGTAATTCGTGAACCATCGATGGGCCCTGTATTTGGTATCAAAGGCGGTGCTGCTGGTGGAGGATATTCTCAAGTCTTACCTATGGAAGATATCAATCTACATTTCACTGGAGACCTGCATGCAGTCACCTCTGCTCACAACCTTCTCTCAGCATTGATTGATAATCATATCAAGCATGGCAATACGAGCAAGTTAGACCCGACAAAAATCGACTGGCCTCGTGTCATGGACATGAACGACCGGGCGTTAAGAGATATTGTCATCGGTATGGGTGGACCAGCAAATGGTCATCTAAGGCAAGATAGGTTTGATATCACGGCTGCCAGTGAAGTAATGGCAATTCTTGTATTAGCATCAGATTATGCTGATTTACGTCATAGACTGGGAGAAATAGTGGTTGGTCAGTCAACGGAAGGTTATCCAGTCAAAGCTAAAGAGATTGGAGCACCTGGTGCAATGGCTCTATTACTAAGGAATGCATTCCTTCCAAACCTAGTTCAAACATTAGAAGGGAATCCAGCATTCATACATGGTGGACCATTTGCCAATATAGCTCATGGAAATTCGAGTATTATCGCTGATAAGTTAGCATTAGGGGCTGCAGATATTGTCGTCACTGAGGCTGGATTTGGATCAGACATGGGTGCTGAGAAATTTATGCACATCAAGGCTGCAACATCGGGTAAGGCTCCAGATTGCGTTGTAATGAATGTCACAATTCGTTCTATGAAATTACATGGTGGTGCCTTTGGTAGTCGTGGAGGATACCGACCAAGTAAAGAAGAATTAGAAACTGAAAATGTCGATGCAGTCAAGGCAGGGGCAATGACAAATCTTGACCGCCACATTAAGAATATGGCTGGGTTTGGAATACCAGTAGTTGTTTCAATAAATAAATTTACAGCAGATACTGATTCTGAAATTTCAGTTCTAAGAGATGCAGCTCATGCCAGTGGAGCAAAGGCAGTTACTATCACAGAAGTTCATGCAAAAGGTGGAGCAGGTGGCGAAGATTTGGCTAATGCTGTAGTAAAGGCAGTTCAAGACCATGTAGCAGCTGGCAGACCATTTACTCCATTATTTGTCAATCAAGCACCTATCATGGATAAGATTGAATCAATAGCAACCAGAATGTACAAAGCCAAAGATGTATATCTTGAAGCAAATGCAAAGAAACAACTTGACAAGATCATATCTTGGGGTTATGGTGAACTACCCGTATGTATGGCAAAGACGCAATACTCCTTTTCACATGATGCAGGGAAATTAGGTGCCCCTAGTGGATTTACTCTACCGGTAAGAGAATTTAGACTCAATGCAGGAGCAGGTTTTATCGTTGCAATTCTTGGAAACATGATGACTATGCCTGGCCTACCAGTTCATCCTGCTGCAATGGACATGGATATGGATGATGATGGACGTCAGACCGGTGTCTTTGGGTGAACTGAATGCGAGTTTTGAAACGCGAACCAATGCTTTGGCGACTTCGCGTAGAAACTGAAGATGACCTTTGGACCCTAGCACGACTCGCTCGTAAAGGCATGAACATAGGTATGTTAGGAGAGAGAAGAGACCAGACTACTGGTGGTGAAGAAGGCGGAAGAGCAAAGGCTGCTGAACGTAAAAAAATGTGGATTAGACTTTCGATAGAGTCTACTGAATACCAGCCATTTAGCGAAATTCTACGTATCCATGGAATAATTAGTGAAGCCCAAATGGATGTAGGCAGTCACCATACTCATAATATTAATATCTTAGATGATATAGAGATCACATCTCATGTTCCATTCCAGAGTACTGATTCAACCCTTCTACAACAAGCGATTGATTCTTCAAATCAAGTGCAAGTTGCTCTTGCTGTAATTGAAAATGATGAGATAATTTTGTTCTATGTAACTCCAAGAGGGCTCAAAGAATCCACTACTTGGACTATGCGTGGTGGTGGCAAAAGAGTCGATACAAAATCCTCAAGTGGGGTAGCAAGTAACTTTAGAGCAAAGGTCATCAAGGAACTTACCGAATCACTTGGAGAACAAACTCCGTTAGTATTATGCGGCCCTGGGCACGCTAGAGATACGCTATTACAAGAATTAAGACAAACCGGGCAAACTCGATTTATGACATCGGTATCAACCTCGATGTCTGGACGCTCTGGAGCCAATGAAGTACTAAGAGAGGGTCTAGCAGGTAATCTCTTGGATCAATATGCAATAACTAAAGAAATCAATCTTCTAGAACAAGCTTGGACTAGATTATCAACCAAAGGAGCGGTCGCATATGGTCATCAAGAATTGCTCAAGGCTCTTAATGAAGGCGCAATTGAAACCGCGTTGATTTCTGCTGACCTGCTCCGCGATGAAGATGCAAAGATTGGAAACATAACATGGGCTAAATGGGCTGAAGGGCTGGAAGATATTGGAGCAGAATTGGTTCAATGCTCAATCGATCACGATTCAGGTCAGCAATTACTCGGGATGGGTGGAGCAATCGCCCTACTTAGATACGTAATGTGAGGGGTAATATGAGAATTTTAACTTACTCAGAATTAGGTGATAATCCTCGGAAAGAACTTTCAGGAGCCAGATGGTTACTACTTCACCATAGTGAAATAGTGAAGGCAACATCGATTCTTATGTTTACCGAACTCGATGGAATATTAGTTGGAGTTGACCATCGCGGTCAAGAAATAAGTCCGGGTCTATGGCAAAGAGCGGTTCACCTAATGATTATCGATGGAAGTGATGAACAGGCAAAGCAAATTCAGAAAAAAACAGGAATTACAAAAGTCGTAAGTGATGACAAAAACGACTTACAGCACCACTGTTGGTAGTTGGTGGGTCTGGAGGGATTTGAACCCTCGATCAACGCCGTGTAAGGGCGGTGTCATAACCGCTAGACCACAGACCCAACCCCCCCTGTAAGAACCCGTTATTGAAACCAACGCCTAAGGGTTAAACTCAAAACCAAGTGACAACGGGGATAAATTGTATGGATGAAGATATTCAAGCCGCTGCTGCTCGTCTTGTTCGCCGTCTAAAAGAAGGAGGTCACTCGATAACAGTTGCTGAATCTTGTACTGGTGGCTTGCTGACTAGTGCTTTTACCGATATTGCAGGTGCTAGCAATTGGTTCAATCAATCTTGGATTACTTATTCTAATGAGGCTAAAATCAAAGAATTGGGCGTGGAAGAAGAAACTTTAGTCAAAAAGGGTGCAGTTTCAGCAGAGGTGGCAATACAAATGGCAAAAGGAGCTTTGGTTGGTGCTGAAGCGGATATAGCAATATCAATTACTGGAATTGCAGGTCCTGCCAGCGATAATACCAACAAAGAAGTTGGAACCGTATACGTAGGAATTGCTTCCAACTCATGGGCAAATGCCCATTCGACAAGAATAGGTGGTAATCGTGCTGAAAATAAAATCGGTTTTGTTCATTTTGCTCTGCTTACTGCGATTGGTTGCTGGGATGATGCAATGGCCAAAGCAGAAGCAAATCGGAAGAAATTGGAAGCGATGGCAGCTCAAGATGAGGTCAACCGCTTAAGATTTGAAGTGGAAAGGTCAAAAAGAGAAGCTGCTGCTAAGCAATCAGCACCATGGCAAGATGAATCTTGGAGCGGCAAGAATGAAACTCAGGACTCAGATGAGAGTATTGGAAGTCAAGTCGAGTGGGAGTAATGTCTACTTTCAACCGGTGTGCTTTTGGAGGGGTTGCGATACCTTTGCTTCATGGCTGCGACCTCGGAAGAGATAATCCACTTGTTGCGCCAAAGAAAAATTCTTGCAAGTAATTCTATCCAACAATTATTACAAGACCATAAAGACCCAAATGCTCTATTAGACTTAGGTCCACAAATCGACTTTCATAGAGGAGTGCTTAGTGATGAGAAGTTCTCGATGCTGAATTCTTTGTTTGATAATTCAAATGCTCTAGCGACTCAGTCTGTAAATAATACAGTCCCGACTTCAAACCCAGCACCCAGTGACCTTGGTAGAGTAATTGCACCTTTGTCGACACCTGAACCTTTGGATATACATTTTAGAAATAACCTTCCAGACTGGAAAGAAAGTGATTTCAGTGAAGTTGCAAATGATGCTCCTCAAGATATTTTAGTCCACTATGACATAACAGGACATAGCGTGACTGAAGGTAAAATGGGAGATATTTCTGCATGTTTCAATGACCGATTAACACAAATTCGAAAGATGATAGTTAAGAATTCCAAACTTCCACGTAAATATTCTGAAGTAGCCAGGCTACAAAGAGAATCTAATCGTTATCAGGGATATGAGAATATGGCTGTTGCTATAGGCTTGGTGAATGAACCAAGGTATACCAAAAATGGGCATCTAATGTGGAATCTTGAAGATGAAACAGGTGAAATGACTTGTATATTGACTAAGAAACGTGGTGATGAGAGGGATAGAGCACAGGAAAGAGTGATTGAAGCTGGACTAATGCCTGATGATGTGATTGGAGTGTCTGGTAACTTTAGTCAAACTGGAGATTTATTCTATGTTGATGACCTACACTTTCCCATGGAGAATCGTCATGAGAAAGTTTCCTCCTCGCATGGAGTTAGTGTTGCATTTCTATCTGACATTCACGTTGGCTCCAAAACCTTCCTTGAAGCGCAATGGCACAAGATGGTGAGATGGTTCCACAGCGACCCACTGGCCAAGACAATCAAGTATCTCGTTCTGTCAGGAGATTGCGTAGATGGAGTAGGTATCTATCCGGGTCAGGATAAAGAATTAGCAATTCCAGACCTTTACGCTCAGTACAGTGAATTCGCTCGTTTATTAGAACTGCTTCCAGATTGGGTCGAATGCATAATGCTACCTGGTAATCACGATGCAGTAAGGCCTGCAGAACCTCAGCCTACATTTGAAAAAGATATCCAGCAAGATTACAATACAACTACTTTTGTTGGAAATCCTTGTGATTTCTCACTGAATGGTGTTAGATTACTTTCATATCATGGAAAGTCAATTGACGACTTTGTGGCTGGCCTAAGAACTGTAACTTACTCTGACCCAGTTGAGGCAATGCGAGAAATGCTGAGAAGAAGGCATTTAGCCCCTCAGTGGGGAGGAAAAACTCCTCTTTCTCCTGAACCTGAAGATGGCTTAGTAATTCGTGAAGTTCCAGATATCTTTGTTACTGGCCACGTTCATGGCCACGCATGTGTTGATTTCAAAGGAACAACTTTGATCTGTTCAAGTACATGGCAAGACCAAACTTCATACCAACGAATGTTGGGATTTCAACCAAAACCTTGTATGCTAACAATTGTTAATTTGAAGAGTCACGCAACTACTGCGATTCCATTTGCCTGATTATTCAAGACCTAAGTATGGCCTTATTAACATGAGGTCTTTTTCCTCAATTATTGGAACTCCGGCATCATTGAATGCTTGGTAAGAGGATTCCCGACTAGGATTGAATCCAACAAAACCACTCCCTTCAACCTGCATTGACAAGTCCATTTCCGAGTCACCAATCGATACACAATTTTGTGGAGAAAAGCCGTGCATGTTTATGATCTTCTCAATGATTAAATTCTTCTTACTCGCATGGAGCCTGCATATACCTTCATCGGAAAGACTGTCATCATCATTGAATAGAAAACCATTGGCAATCCAGTCATCGGCCTTCAGCATGGCAGCAATCGATGAAACAAATATATCGACACCAGCGCTAACAATAGCAACAAAGATATCCTTTTCTTTCAATTCAGCTACTAACTCTCGGGCACCTTTCATCAGTTTTACACCCGAATAAGCACGGAACAGGTCATCTCTGTAAATTGGTGTTCCCTTTTCTTTCCACATCTGAATATCAGAACGCATAAATTCGACATCGGTTAATTCTCCCTTGATGAATCTATTAAGATTAAGAGAATTATCTGTACCAAAATGGTCGTGAAGCGTCTTCCAAGAACTTACAGAATCAACAAGAACTCCATCGCAATCAAAAATTACGCACTTAATATCGAGACTTACGTTCTGGCCCATAGTTACCGGCCGAAGTCAATGAACAAAAAGCCTCGTTTAGAAAAAGACCCTTGACACTGGGGGCAAAGCCCCCAGTATCTGGATTATTACCCCAACACCCAAAGGTGTCGGTTCACCCTATTTAGGGTACAGAAGGCACTGGAGAGGACTTCGTCCTCCCCAATGCGTCCGTTTCACTGTGTAGTGTTAAACACTTCAAACAGGTTCGTTCCAACTCAAACCAACGTATTTCTTCAACAATTGTGCTTGTCCTACTGGAGGATTGTATGTGATAGAAATTTGTGCATCAACCAAAGGATGGCCATCTACGTGAGTTCTAACATAAATCTCATCACCAGAGCTGAACGAAGATACAAGTTCATCAGGGTTAGTATCATCTACTAAATCACTGAAAGTGACTGCAGAGTCAGGGCTGTTGTATGGAGTGAAACCATACACCTGATTTGGTGAACCAAGGTTTATGATAATTGTTTGAAGGTCTCCAGCTGCGTCTACATAGAGTAGTGTAACTTCAACAGCCTGTGTTGCCAAAGGCGATTGTGCTTGTCCGACTACAATCTTCCAGTGGTCAGTATCAGCGCTTCCTGAATCAACATTCTCAGCATTAAAGGTGACTCTTGGGACACCCTTGGTGTCTGCATCAGCAAGTTGTGCAGCCCAAACATAGACAACTCCAGATAGTACCACTGTAATTGCAACCATCAAGATAGTAGCAATTACTGGGCTCACTGCAGATTCATCATCTGATAGAACTTCTGCTTCATATTCTTCTTCATCATCTTCACGACGACTGGAGAATACTAGAACACTTACAAAGAGTCCAGTTAGACAAACTGCAATCAAACTCGGAGCGAAAGATGCTACTGAAAGTGCACCGATCGTTCTAACAACATTTGGTAGTTCTTGACCAGTGTTCTGCCATTGCATAGCAGCAAATCCTGATTCTTCACCAATATATGAGTCAGAAGTATGCTGACAGTTATTTTGCAGAACAACACTAGATAGTGGAGTATCAGTAGCTACAGGGTTAGTGGACATCAAGTTATTACACCAGTTTCGGTCTTCGAAAGCTGGTGCTCTGTTAGATGTTGACTTACCAGGTTCCGACCAAGGGTTAGGGTTTGTACCGGTTGAAAGGTGAGAACTTGGTTCATCAAGTTGTAGCACCTTATCTCCAGGAGTACAAGGACTACTGTTAGGAATACATGTTACAACATCCATTTCAACCCAAACTTCAGTGGTTTCACCAGTAATGTAGACTTGCCAGTCATCAACAAATAGTGACTCACCGTATGCAGGTGGTGTGTAGTAAACTGGTAGTTCCACTTCCTCATGACCGTCGCTGTGTACTGTAACCTTCAGTAGCCTTTGGTATCTGTATGGTCCACTATCTCCGGTTGTTGTAGAGGAGAATATTGTGAAGTCTACAGGTACAAATGTTCCTGGCATGATGTTGGTAACACTGTTGAAGTTAAATCCACTGTCTGCTCTAAATTCGTAGTCTGGAACACTTTCTTTAACATTGTCGACAGTAACGTATAGATCAACTTCCACTCTCAATGGTACATATGAACTTGGATTAACCAAAGTATAGTTAGTATATCTTGGGTGAGAAGATACGTGAGTTGTACCTGCTAGTATAGCAGCTTCATTCAGTATGTAGTCATCATAGTCATCATACAATCTTAGGTGCATTGGACAGTTACCTGCAGTAGTAGGTCTCTCTTGGTGAATACCGTTATCGAATAACATATCCTTCTCCCAGTCTGGAGCATTGGTTGTAGCGTCTTCAATTAGAGTGAACTCTAACAAGTCTCCATTGATTTGGTGGGTATAGTATCTTGATGAATCACAATCTTCAGAGTCAGTAAGAGTCCAAGAAAGGTCTGCATCTAGATGGTCTATATCAGACTTGATAGATGATAAGTCGAAGGTGAGTGTATCTGATTCTGTAGTATCTTCAACCAAAGTAACCTTGTAGTCTACACCATCTGCTACCCAATCAACAGAACCATCTACAGAATCTACCAAGACGCCATTGTTGTTGTTGTAGGTTGTATCATCAGCGATTACAGGTGCATCGTTAACCGGTGCAACTGAGAATGGTACGACAACTGATTGAGCTGAGTTTTCGCCCATCCAAACATATCCTGCGGTTTCACAATCTGTTCGTGAATCAGATGCAGGCTTAGCAGTAACAACTGTATTTGTTGCAGAATCGAAACAGAATTCAACACCGTTATCATCAAGGTCGAGAGTAATATCACAAATACCACCTTCTTCCCAGTTGGGGTTTTCAATAATATTCACAACTTGTAACCCAAATTGATTTAATCCAACTTTCACTTCACTAAATTGGTCACAATCAGCGGCTGCAGCCCATGTGTAAACCTGTGCAGGAGATAGTGGGATATTATTTTCATTATCCATATCACGAACGAATGAGTTTCCTGTATCGTTATGAGCGTCTCCTAGAGGTTTAGTTGTAGAGGTAAATCCTTCATAGCGTGTATTGACTAATCCTCCGTCTGTGTACAAAGCAATATCTCCATTGTCACAATCTGGATCAACATCAGCCAATGCGTCACATATCCATGGAGCATCGTTAACGTTGGTTACTGTATAAGTAATAACTTCTGAATCAGTTTGTCCGTGAGAGTCAATTACTTGGAACTCCAGTTCAAAAGTACCAAATTGGTCATTAATTGGAGTTATAGATACAGTTCCATCAGTATTGGTCACATCAGACCAATCTGATAGAATATTATCATGAGCAACTAAATTGTCGCCTAAGACATCCCACTTCATGGTCGCTTCAACATCTTGCTCATCATCAACCAAAGTTGCAAGAGCGAAGTCAAATGCTGCACTATCTTCATAGACAACAACATCTGTAAGAGCACTTGTAATCTTTGGACAAGCTCTCAAGATATCGAAAGATACTGATTGAGATTGATCCATCAAAATTGGTGTCAAGCTTTCTGTAGCCAATGTAGCCCAGTCATATTTACAGGTCTGTCCAGCAGTTGCTGCTGTCTTGACCATAATGTCGTAGGTATGTCCTGTTGTAGGTGTAGATGACTTGAAGAAAGAGCGGTAAAGCATTACTTGGTCAGTAATTGTACCGTCTGACATATCAAGAAGTCCTAGATTCATTGAGTAACTATCTGTTAATGTCTCAAGTCCTGTCTGAAGAATTGTTTGAGTAGGGTGAGCTACTGAAACATCAGTTCCTACTTGAACAGTTGCTACGATGTCTAGTGCATCGAAACCACTTCCCAGTGATGATAGAGGCATTGCTATTTCTACGAATGATGTAGAGCGGTCAAGTTGTACAGCACCTGTTGCTTGTGTCCATCCGGTCAGACCAGATGAGTAAACTTTGGCTCCAGTAGAGTCAATCACAAGTGCTTGTTCAGCACCAAATGGCAGTGTATGTTCGTTGTTAAAGTCAGTAGTTGAACCAGCCAGATCGTTAGTATTGAAGTATACATATATATCATCTGTAGAAGTTATTCCGTTGAAAGCCATGTAAAGATTAGTACTAGACGCTGTAATGAAGAAATCAGTACTGACTTCTCCAGGCATTACAAATCCAGATGGGTTTAGTATATTACCACCAATCCAGTCTTCGTTAGAACCATTGACAACCATTGTGTTATCTAAGGAGTCAGCGTTGAAAGTAGGTGAAACATATGCACCGTAGTTACCAGTTGCATCTGTTATCATCAATCCAACTTCCTGTGCTGGTGAAGGATAAGCAGATAATGCTGAGTCTCCACCAGTGTGGTCAGTTGAGATAGACAACCAATTTGATTCGTCAACAATTGATGTTGCATCGACGCTCATAGTTCCGTCAAGGCTGTAATCAATTGAGTTGATGTAAGTCTCATTCAAAGCTTCGATTTGAGTTCCAGAGCCAGTGTAAACTAGAGAAGTTAGTTCTCCAGTAGAACCATTTGCAGATAGTGCAATTCCTGTATTAGACAATGCTCCGCCAGTCCATGTGAATTCACTCATCATGAATGTAGCACCATCGGTACCAGCAGTGTTTACATTATCCAATGTTGCTGAAGAACTGTCTTCAATTTGAATAGCCTTACCTGTAGCGCCACCATCGAAGGTTGAATCCTTAAGGATGACATCGATGTTTTGAGTCATTAGACCCAAACCATTTGCACCAGCAGTAATTGTAGAACCACTGAGGATAGTCAAGTCACCAGATGTCTTCTTTGCTCCTGTTTCGAAGCCAGAAATTGTAGTTCCTGAAAGGACTACTGATGCTCCATATGCATTATCATCATTGAATCCAACAGAGCCTGCTAGATCAGTTCCAGTTAATGTTGAACCTTGGTCTATCCATGTACAACTGTCTGCAACCAAAGCATCTTGTCCAATGTTTACAGTATTTGATATAGTCGAAATATGATATTGAGTCATATCACAAGCCTCGATTCTAATACCGTATGCAGTAGGTTCAAATCCAGTATTAGTAATTACATTGTTGTGAATATCTGGACCAACCCATGCTAGTGCAGTGGATACAGCGATTTCTCCGTATTCCATTCCTGATTCATAACACCAAGCTGCACAGTTATCCCAAACCATTCTTAATTCTTTATTTGGTTGTAGAGTAATTTCAAGCCAATCGCTG
>TARA_B110000459_G_scaffold199396_1_pt1 | contig 24182 bp, 22 predicted proteins | sample TARA_B110000459 | Tara Oceans TARA_B110000459 (sample SAMEA4398296) | marine metagenome | biome: Polar Biome; feature: [SRF] surface water layer (ENVO:00010504); material: water (ENVO:00002006), including particulate matter (ENVO:01000060) such as... | depth 5 m | reverse complement strand
GGAGCATCAAGCCAAACGTACAACACCTTCCCCTCAGCTCCCTCAACAGGAACTGGCACTCCCCACTTTAAATCGCGAGTCATTGCTCGGCTTTGCAATCCACCGTCAATCCAGCTCTTGCATTGGCCTACAACATGACTTTTCCAAGCTTTAGGATCATGGTGATGCTTTCCGTCAAGCATTCCATTTTCGATGTAATCCTTTAACCACTCCTCATGTCTTCCCATAGGTAAATACCAAAGCGTTGTAGGCTTTAATACTGGCTTCGCACCACTAAGCGTCGATTTAGGGTTTATAAGTTCTGTTGGAGATAGCGTCGCTCCACATTTTTCGCATTGATCTCCATACGCTCCGTCTGCAGAACATTTAGGACAAGTCCCAGTAATATATCTGTCTGCTAAAAACTGATCCGCCTCCTCATCATAATACTGATCTTGAGTTTTCACCTCAAAGCTATCATTTTCAAGAAGTTTCAAGAAAAACTCCTGTGCTACTTTGCGATGTTTTTCACTCGAAGTCCTGCTATAATGATCGAAACTGATATCAAGCCCCTTAAATGCACCTTGCATTTCATCATGATATCTATCAACTATTGCCTTAGGCGTCGTCCCGTCTTTTTTTGCTCTCAAAGTAATCGCCGCCCCGTGCTCATCACTCCCACAAACCCACACTACCTCCTCACCCACATTCCTTAAATACCTCACATAAATATCTGCCGGCAAATACGCCCCAGCCATATGTCCCACGTGTATAGGTCCATTCGCATATGGAAGTGCTGATGTGATTAGCCTTCTTTTCGGAGTTCTTATTCCCTCAGCAGTTGATTGCGTTTTATTCATTAGCCCAAAAATACCTCACTCCTCCCAGACTCATTAACTTCACCGTAAAGAATGTCACACAAAAAACATTTATGAGTTCAGTACGCCCTAAATATCTTCAGCATGGCGATAAAATTATGCTCGTCGCCCCAGCTCGCTTCGCCTCAGCGGCCGTCATCCAAGATGCCGCCTCGGCTGTGCTCGCCGCAGGGTTCACTCCAGTAATTCCACCCGGCCTTGACTTGCGCGACCATCAATTTGCAGGCTCCGCCGACTTCGACGGCGGCTCCGATTCCCATCGCGCTTCCCACTTAAATTCCGCTTTCCGCGACACAACAATACGCGCAGTCTTCGCCCTCCGTGGCGGATACGGCTCCGGGCGTCTCCTCCCCCTCCTTGACACCTCGGCATACCTCACTGACCCCACCTGGATCATAGGGTTCTCGGACATAACAGCACTCCACTCTTGGTCTACAAACCTCGGAATATGCTCAATCCACGCACCCGTCGCATCCACATTAAACTCGACTTTGCTGGATGACGTAACTGCCCTTTGGTCTGCGCTAAGAGGAGAATTCGCCTTCACTCCTAATGTAAAGATTACAGGAGGAAACCTCAGTGTACTCTATTCTCTCCTAGGAACTCCATACTTTCCTGATGTAACGAATTCTTACCTTTTCCTCGAAGACTTAGATGAATATCTCTACCATATTGACAGAATGTTGCTATCATTTAAACTTGCAGGCGTGTTCGAAAAGGCAGACGGACTCATCATAGGAACCTTCTCAGACCTTCGTGACAACACAATCGCAGATGGACAACAATCAGACAACCCTTTCGGACGCGACTTACGTAAAATAATCTCAGACCACGTCCCTCCAAATTACCCTATCAAATACGACAACCCTATGGGCCATGGAGAAAGGAATTACCCCGTTGTTTTAGGCTGATTTCTAATATCAAGACTTTATTCGGAGACACCAGATATAGCTTCAGCTTTTAAGTCGTATACCATAATTCCTTTGAGTTCACTTAGATTTATGTAAGAGATTAAATCCCCGGATTTTATCTGTCGCGATGCAGTCTAGTTATAGCTAAATTCGCAGTATGTATGGAAAAATGAAATCTCACCTAGAGCAGGAGCTCGCAAGTATTGAGGAAGCGGGTCTTTTTAAAAGTGAACGTGTGATTGCAACATCTCAAGATGCTGTAATTAAGTTAACTGACGGCACGAAAGTGCTAAATTTTTGCGCTAACAATTACCTAGGACTGAGCAATCACCCGCGTGTAGTTAAAGCTGCGAAGAAGACGCTAGATACTCATGGGTTTGGAGTGAGTTCTGTGAGATTTATCTGTGGTACTCAGGATATCCACAAAGAGCTAGAAAAAACCATAGCTGATTTCCATGAAACTGAGGATACCATCCTTTATGCCGCCGCTTTCGATGCAAACGGCGGAGTATTTGAGCCACTTCTTACTGCGGACGACGCCATAATTTCTGACTCTCTTAATCACGCATCTATCATCGACGGCGTGCGTCTTTGTAAGGCAAAGCGTTTCCGTTTTGCCAATAATGATATGGCGGATCTTGAGATTCAACTTCAAGCTGCTGTAGAAGCTGGCTCACGTTTTAAAATCATAGTTACAGATGGTGTCTTCTCTATGGATGGATACGTTGCTGAGATAGGTAAAATATGTGATCTTGCTGACAAATACGACGCCCTAGTAATGGTGGATGAGTGCCATGCTACAGGTTTTATTGGTAAAACTGGTCGTGGATCTATCGAACTCCGAGATGCTCTTGGAAGAGTGGACATAATAACTGGCACTCTCGGCAAAGCGCTCGGCGGCGCGATGGGCGGATTTACAACAGGACGTAAAGAAATCATCGAGCTCCTTCGCCAACGTTCTCGCCCTTACCTATTTTCAAACTCCCTCGCCCCGACAATAGTTGGTGCATCGCTCGAAGTCTTTAAGATGCTATCTGAAAGCACAGAACTGCGCGACCGCCTCGAGGAAAACACAAAGTATTTCAAAGAAGGTCTTCGCCGTGCAGGTCTGCCATTCAATGATGGTGAGTCAGCAATCGTGCCTGTCATGCTCGGAGATGCACGCCTCTCTCAAGATATGGCGAACCGCCTGCTCGAAGAAGGCATCTATGTAATAGGATTTTTCTTCCCAGTTGTGCCTAAAGGTGCAGCTCGAATTCGAGTCCAGCTCTCCGCAGCTCACACTCGCGAGCATTTAGACTTTGCTCTTGCCGCTTTTGAAAAAGTAGCTCGTGAACTTGGCGTAATCGAATAATTGTAATCGACAAAAGATCACTAGATGCATTCCCTTTCAGACAAGTTCATAATCGTTGGAGCTGGCCTTGCCGGAACACTTATGGCTTGGGAGCTTGAGAAAAGAGGAGTGATTTATGAGGTTTGGGATGCGCCGGCGAAAACCACTGAGAAAACGCGAGAAAAAACGCCATCATCGAAACCATCTCAAAATAAAGCCTCCCAGGTTGCAGCAGGAATGTTCAACCCTGTTTCGTTTAAGCGATTGGTTGAGGTTTGGAATGCTAGGGAGCATATGGATGTTATGCTTTCCACTTATCGTGAGATAGAGACTTTCTTAAATCTACCTGGTAAAATCCTTAGAACGGCTCCAATTATGAGAGTTTTTCCTAATGTTCAGTATCGTGAACTTTGGGAAAAGCGCATAAACGAAAATCACAATGTGGCGCAGTTTCTTGCACCCGTTAGTGACAATGCACCGGATGATATTATTGCCCCACATGGATTTGGTGTAGTTCCGGGAGCTGGGTGGGTTGATTTGCCACTCTTGTTGGATTCATTTCGTGAGTTTATAGAAGGAGAGGGGAGGTTTGTAGAAAAGGTTTGGGCTCAAGGAGAAAAAGCGAACTTTTCTAAAAAGACGAGCTCTAAGTTAACACCGGAAAAACAAACTGAAACACCTCACATCATTGATTGCAGGGGCATAGGAGCGGGAGAAGATCTCGCAAAAATTAACCTAAAAATCCAAGCCGACCATGGAGAAATCCTAACTTTAAAGTCAATGGTTAACACGAACAATATGTGCGTGAATAAGGTGAAATGGCTCCTCCCTCGTGGGAATGATACTTTTAAATTAGGCGCTACATATAAGTGGAATGTCGAAGATAGTATCCCCACCCAATCGGGAAGAGATGATCTCTTAAACAGTATTAAACCCATTATCGAATCAAAGATTTTTGATAATTTTGAAATAATTGGCCACAATACAGGCCTGAGGCCAGCCTCAAAAGACAGAAGGCCTTATGCTGGGAAAATTTCAACATCTTTAACCTCCTCAACCACCTATGTGCTAAATGGTTTTGGGACAAGAGGAGTATTGATAGGGCCTGCAAATGCTGCAAATCTTGCGAATTTTATTTTTGATGATGTAGAGCTCCCATCAGAAATTAATGTTGAAAGATACTCTCCGCCTCGCGACTAAAACGATTCTCTGGATCGCGGCTAAACTATTGGAATCACACACATTCATTAGTTAGGAACCCATTTTATTCTTGTTCTGAAGCGATGAGTGAGTAGTTAACTTCGTGAGATGCTCAAGTTCAGTGCTAGAAATATTTATCTTATTCTTTTTGCGATAGTAACTACTGCGTCGATTTCATGGCTACAGACTGAACAAGGCGGGCCTAAGCTCGATGAGGCGAACACAATCGCTATTACTAAAGCTAGTTTTTTATTCCAGTTTGCAAAAAGTAATGATTGGCCTAATGATAAAAAGCAAGGGAATTTTCGGATAGGGATTCAGGGGAACACTGCTTTGTATAATTTCTTAGTTGAGAAATATTCAGGCCAAACAATAGGCAGTCAATTGCTCGAAATAGTCGAAGTTTCCGATATAACTAGCCTATCCGAGACCACTCCTAACCAAGCAAATAATAAATTCATTCACGTTTTATATATAGAATCTGAGGGTGATATGCTCACTCAGACTATTGATTTCACAAAGGATAAACCTATAATGGTTGTCACTTCAGTTAGTGGCGAGACGGCTATGCCTGAAGGTGCTGTCGTGAACTTCATCGTTCAAACCAGTAGAATTCGTTATGAACTCGACATGGAGAATGCTCTAAAACGTGGATTAATTGTCGGAAATAGAATCTTATCATGGGCGATAACAAGATGAGAAATCACACACAAATTTTACTAATGTCAGTTTTAGCGATTTTTGCTTCAACGATATCGTATTCACAAACCCCAGCTTCTGCCAAAACTTCTGACAATAATGCAAGTAGCATAGTTGATAGAGCTATTGACCTTGCTGAACAAGATTTGTTTGATGAGGCTCTCAAGATGATTGAGCCCTTACTTGAAACTTCTGAACAGACTAATGCTACGGCTTGGTATGTAGCTGGATATTCTCACAAAGAAAAGTTTAAAAAAGAGGTGTTTATGGGATCCTCTATTTCTATCGCCACGTCAGCTTCTCGTTCAGCTGTCGGAGAGAGGGAGATTGCTACAGAACAACTGATCAAAGCTTATGAAATTGCCCCTAAATCTCAATCAATTTCGAAGATGTCATTCGAGGCTTTAGATTATCTCTCTAAATCCTATATGAACGATGTCGTCAGAGGAGTCAGAGGATTTAAGAGAGGAATGGATGATGAGATTTCACAAAACTTCAACAAGTTTGTGATGATTAGAGGTGTGCTTGATGAAAGCGAGGTTTGGACTAGAGAAGAAGTGGAAGTAGAGAAAAACCTTGCGAAGGCAAATAGATTGTTGCTCGAAAGCGCAACCGTTGATTCAGAGGAACTTTTCGCGAGGATAATCGGACATTACAACAGGGCGATAGAGCTTGATGGGAGCGACTATGCCTCGAGGTATAACTTAGCAATTAACCTATACAATAGGGGGGTGTCAAGACTTAAATCCATAGATCATACAACGGCTATGTTCGAATTAATGGAAATCCAAGATGCGTGTGTAGCGCTTTTTGAAAAGGCCTTAAACCCCATGTTATCAGCGCATGCGATGTTCCCGAAAAGGAAGGAAACATTAAAAGGCTTGACTACTATTTACAGGGCGCTAAGCAACGAACAGCAGAGCGAAAAGTACAAGCGTGATTTAGAGGAAGTTGTGAAAGCTGAAAGCAACTAAGATGGGTAAGTCAAGCTTACAAAATACCGAGACTACATCGAGCAAAGCTTTCAGGTTTACGATAGGGTGGAGAATGGCTATCGGGTTTGGGGTGTTTATTTTAGCTGTAGGGACTTTATTTATCTCTACAAGATCTTTGCTTGGAGAGAGTAGAGCAATAGGTAAAAAAATTGATATCGTGCTTATGCCTAGCGTTGAAGCGATGGAGGATTTAGATAGATCTTTAAGTGAGTCAAGAATGGCAATTAGTTATTGGATTACTGTCCAAAGTAGATCTGACGATACTGAAAAACTTGCTTTAAAAGACCTCATCACAAAATCTATTCCAAGGCAGATCGAATCGCTTCAACATATAAATAACGTTTGGGATATAGATTCAGAAACTCAACTGGACAGCCTTAAAATAGACACAGAACATCTCTTTACAGCATATCGTAACATCATGAATCTCTTGTCCGATTTCTCGAGTTACGATGACCCGATTGCGATGATGGATGCCGAGTTTCTGACTCTCGATGGCTCAGCCCTTCCTACCTATGACCAGAGCATACGTCAAAGGCTAGATTTTCTTTCGAATGCTTTAACCAAATCCTTAAGAGACGCCACCTCTGAAATGGAACGCCTTGGGGATAAACTCAATTTCTTTGCGGGATCTGTTTCCTTGGCTGTACTTATTCTGGGAATTGTCGTGGGTCTTACATTAACTAGATCCATCTTAATCCCTGTTCGTCATCTGAAACAAGCCCTTCTATCTATGGGTAGAGGACAGCAACCAGATGGGAAAGTCCCTATCACTTCGGATGAGATAGGAGATATGGCTGTAGCGGTAAATCGACTCGCGGAGGGGCTTAAAAAAACCAGAGAATTTTCTGAGGCTGTGGGTTCAGGAGATTTCAACTCACCTTATCAACCACTTAGTAAAGACGATTCTTTAGGTCATGCTTTATTGAGTATGCGCGATGATTTGGCAACAACCGAAAGAGAGTTAGAACAAAAGGTAGAGGACAGAACTGCTGAGATGTCTAAGCAAAAGCAAAGAGCCGAAGATTTATATAGCGATCTTAGATCGAGCATCAACTATGCTTTGAGAATTCAGGAGTCTATACTTCCTACAGAGAAAGAAGTGTCTGAAGTGTTCGATAACTCAGCTGTATTCTATCGCCCTAGAGATATTGTTTCTGGAGATTTCTACTTCTTCAGATCTGTGGGTCGAATCAGACTTGTAGCAGCAGTTGACTGTACGGGTCATGGCGTTCCGGGAGCTTTTATGAGCCTTGTAGGTTATAACGCATTGAGCCATGTGACTAAGGTTTTCACGGAACCCAGTAAAATCTTAGATAGACTTAACTCTGCGGCACTAGAAGTTCTGAGTTCAGAAAAATCGCCAAATCATCTTCAAGACGGAATGGACCTTGTGATGTTAGCTATTGATATGGAGAAAATGGAACTTCAATTCTCAGGCGCGAATAACCCTCTTTACGTTGTAAGGTCAGGCGAACTTCATGAGATGAAGTCAGATAAATTTGCGATAGCATCCTTCAAGCCAGACACTAGATTCTATACCCAACAAGTTTTTACACTTGAAAAAGGCGATACTATTTTTGCATCTACAGACGGTTTTGTTGACCAATTCGGAGGGCCGTTTGGTAAAAAATATATGCGTCGCCGCTTTAGAGAATTGCTTGTCCGCCTCGCAGAGATGCCTATAGACAGACATAAAGATGAGTTTGCAAAAGAATTCGATGGATGGAAATCTAAGGAGGAACAGGTTGATGATGTGCTTGTAATCAGCATTCGAATATAATGTTGAGCAAAGCCTGGGAATTTCTGAGGTCAGATAGGGCGATATTGGTTTGGGCTAGCCTGGTGGGAGTATTAGCGGGGCTCGTTTCTGTCCTTTTGAAAAATGGTGTGAGCTTTATTCGCTCCGGCATTTTTTCAGTCCAAGCCCTTACAAATTTCAAGCCCATCCTCGGACTCGGACCCATCATAGGTCTTCTACTCACAGCCTGGTTTGTAAAAAGAGTACTCAAAGGAGATCATCCCGGTGGTGGAATTCCCGCTACACTCCATGCACTATCTACAAGACGAGGCGCTCTAAAGCGTACATGGCTTTTCGCACCCGTTGTCACAAGTATTCTCTCTGTGGGATTTGGTGGTTCGGGTGGTTTAGAGGCGCCTGCTGTTCAAGCAGGAGCAACTATAGGATCCGAAATAGCCTCACGCACAAAGCGCAATTTTCGTCGTCGCAGATTATTAATAGCCTGTGCTGCTACTGCATCTTTAGCCGCGATGTTTAAAGCGCCTATAGCCGCCCTCATTTTTGCTGTAGAGGTAATAATGATTGACCTCACAGCTGCAAGTCTAGTTCCTTTAATCTTCGCTTCGCTGGCTTCTTTACTCACAGCATATTTCCTTATCGAAGGAGAAGATATTCTTGCGGTAACAGAGCTTGCACCTTTTGCTGTAAAGCGCCTACCATTTTATATCTTTTTAGGATTACTAGCGGGCCTAGGTTCAGTTGTATTTACACGCTTTTATCTTATTTCTTACCATGCTGTATCTCGATTTAAAAACCCTTTAACGAAAATAATTATAGCCGGACTTATTGTAGGATATGCGGTTGCTAGCTTTCCATCTCTTTATGGAGAAGGTTATGATGTGGTAAATTCCTTGTTTATGGGATATTCAGATGATATTTCTCACGAATTAAGTCCCTTTAAAAATGTTGAAGGCTTAGCCATCATTGCAGCTCTTTTACTGGCTTGGGCTTTGAAGCCCATCTTAACTGGCTTGACAGTAGGTGCTGGTGGTGTGGCTGGAATATTTGCGCCATCTTTGTTCGGAGGAGCCCTTCTGGGGTACATATTCGCCTTGACCGTAAATATGATTTTAGGACCTGACACCATTCCTGTAGGCAATGCTGTTTTAGCCGGACTCGGTGGCATGATGGCCGGGGTGTTACATGCTCCTCTAACAGCGATTTTCTTAGCGTCAGAAATAAGTGGTGGATATGAGCTTTTCGTTCCTCTTATGCTGAGCTCAGCACTCAGTTATTCTCTGTCAAAATTTCTTGTGAAGAATAGTATTTATACCAGAGAACTTGCAGAAAGAGGTGAACTGCTAACCCATGATAAAGATAAAAGCGTTCTTACTCTGATGAATTTATCTGATGAAATTGAAACGGACTTCCTCCCTGTTCGTCCAGAATATACATTAGGCACCCTTGTTCGTGTCGTTGCTAAAAGTCTGAGAAACTTGCATCCCGTCGTTAATGAAACAGGAATGCTTATAGGATTAATTGATCTACAGGACTTACGCCAAATTATGTTCGATCAAGACAGGTATGAAACCACCACAGTAAAGGATCTTCTCGTGATTTCAGATCACGTGATTAAGTCAGAGGATAAGATGGAAAAGGTGATGAATATGTTTGAGGTAAGTGGAGCTTGGAATTTACCTGTAGTAGATTCCGAAGGCAAATATTTGGGATTTGTGTCCCGTTCCCGTTTGTTCAATGCCTACAGAAAGTGGTTGAAAGAAACAAGTGGAGAGTAATACTCAAGATTCTTAGCCTTCCAGAAACTCAAATGTAGATTCGAAGAATTGTTCTGGTTCTTGTGCATGAAGCCAATGTCCTGAATTTTCAAGACAAACTGAATCTAACTGGACATACAGTTCCTCTAACTCAACTAAATCTTCTGGACAGACATAGCTAGACATCCCTCCGTAAATAAATAGAGCAGGGATCGTGTTTAGAGAAAGATTTATGCGCTTAGTTATTCCTGATAAAGTTTTCGATAAAGTCTCGACATTAAACCTCCACGAATATCCCCCCGCCTTCTCTCTGCGCAAGCTTTTCATTAAAAAAGAAATCAAGACTTTATCATCTCCTAGTATAGACTCTAAGACATTTAGGACTTCTTCACGAGAACTAGCACTCGCCGGATTTGTTGATTGTAGCGCTTTAAAAATAAGCACGTGGTGTGGAGTATATTCTCTGTGAGCGATATCTGCTACGATTAATTTAGAAACTCTGTCGGGGTGTTTTTCAGTAAACATCATCACAGTTTTACCTCCCATACTATGGCCTAATAGATTTGCTTTTTCTATGGAATGAGTGTCTAAATATTCGAGTAAATCTTCGGACATTGCCTCATAAGTATGTTCCTCAGAATGTGGACTACGCCCATGGTTTCTAGCATCAAGAAGATGAACTCTAAAATCTATGGCATATTTTTTTGCTAAAGTTTGCCAGTTGTCAGCACTGCCTAATAAGCCGTGTAAAATAACAAGATCTTCAGAGTTTTCATCTCCGATAATTCTACTGTGAAGATTTATGACAGGCATGCTAGGTATTTAGCTACAGTATTAGAAAGACCTACATAAAGCGCATCAGATATCAAAGCATGTCCTATGCTCACCTCATCTAAATAAGGGACATTGTTCGCGAAATCTCTAAGATTTGAAAGATCTAGATCGTGACCAGCATTGACCCCCATACCTAACTCATGAGCAAGAGTGGCTGCTCTAACGTAAGGAATAGCGGCAGCTTCTCCCAAGGTTTTATGCTTTACAGCGTAATCCTCTGTATAGAGTTCAATCCTATCAGTTCCTGTCATCGCTGCTGCGCGAATTCCCTCTTCAGCGGTGTCCATAAACAAGCTAGTTCTTATTCCCGCTTTAGAAAACCTTGTAACAACCTCCTTTAACATATCAGCATTTTTAACCACATCCCAACCCGCATTGCTTGTCAGCACATCTGGTGGGTCTGGAACGAGTGTCACCTGTTCAGGTTTGACCTCTAAAACTAAATTTATAAAGTCTTCAGAAGGGTATCCCTCAATATTAAATTCATCTTGAACAACGGATCGCAAATCCCTAACATCGCGATATGTAATATGTCTTTCGTCTGGACGTGGATGCACTGTAATTCCTTGTACACCGAAGGATTGAATCCGCTTTGCAGCAAGAATTAAATCTGGAATAGATCCGCCTCTTGCATTGCGTAAAGTTGCAATTTTATTTACGTTAACACTTAGCCTTGTGTTTTGTACCTTCGAACTGTCTGACATAAGACAAAATTAACTCATGAGAGCCCAGAAACTATTAACGTTTGATCTTCCTTTACTTCTACCTATAGACACAGTTTATAGGGCTATATGTCTGATGGATGAGTACAAAGTGGGCCACCTTCCAATTGTTGTGGAGGATCAGTTTCAGGGACTCATAAAAGAAGAGGACCTTCTTGAGCATGAGGACACTGCTGTTTTAGCGGAGGTCCAGACACACCCTATTAGCGTTGATCCTAACCTTCATCTCTATGATGTTGTAGCCCAAATGTCGCGTTTAGAAGTAGATATTTTACCTGTTGTTTTTCAAGGTAAATACATGGGGAGCATAGATAGTAGAGCAATAATGAATTACCTGACTACCCAAGCGGGGTGGGGATTAGAAGGAGGTACTGTGATTTTAGAAATTACTGCAGCAAAGTATAGTCTTGCAGAAATTTCAAGACTTGTAGAAGAAAATGGAACTCAAATTACGAGTTTTAATATGACACACAAAGACTCTGGTGCTTTGATTGTGACAATAAAACTCAACACAACTAAGATTGCGGCAATACTTGCCTCATTTGAACGTTTCGATTATAAAATATTGACTTTCTTTAATTCTCCAGAGGTTGAGGACGAACTTCGCAGCAAGTTTGACGCCTTTATGCGTTATCTAGAAATAGATTAAGCCTAGTAAATTACAAGTAAATGCGTATAGCTTTATTCGGAAAACCGTTCAAACAAAAACACAACGATGCTGTGATGCATCTTGTTGACCGTATTAAGGGTTTAGATTCTGAGGCTCTAGTTTACGGAGAATTCAATGATTTCCTTAAAAAGTTTATGGGTGTACCCGCGACTTTTAAAACATTTTCTTCGGCTGACGACATTGATGGATATGATGTTCTCTTTTCTGTTGGTGGAGATGGTACTTTTTTAGAGTCATGCACTCTTGCATCAGAAAAAGGCATCCCTATTATGGGAATCAACACTGGTACTCTAGGCTTTCTTTCGAATGTGGGTACGGACTCTATAGACAAAGCTATTGATGCTATAATTTCAGGTAAAACATGGATAGACGAGCGCTCACTTTTAAAAGTCAAGGCTGAAGGAGTAGATCTAGGTCAATTCCCATACGCTTTAAACGAGGTGGCAATCCACAAGCGAGATACTGCAAGTATGGTTGTTGTAGAAGTTCATAGGGAGGATAGGTTTGTTAATACATATTGGGCAGATGGTCTAATTGTATCAACTGCAACCGGATCTACTGCTTACAACTTAAGTGCAGGAGGCCCGATTATTTCCCCAAGTTCACAGGTTGTGGTAATCACTCCGATTGCTCCACATAACCTCACAAACCGTCCGTTGATAGTTCCTATACAAGGAGAGATTACCCTCTCACCCGATGGTCGCGATGCAAGTTTTTTATTGTCACTAGATAGTCGTTCGTTCAGGATATCTCAGAAAACGAAGGTCACACTCAACCCAGCTCCTTTCAAGGCGAAGTTTTTAAACCTTGAACACCAAAACTTTTTTAATATTATCCGCTCTAAAATGCATTGGGGAATAGACCCACGAGATCGATGAAAGGCAAGATATATTTATTATTGTTTGGTTTAAGCTTAACAATAAATTCGAAGGCTACAGCCCAAACATTTCAAAGTGCAAGCAAGGAAATAGGCTATCAAATCGGAACGTCATATTACTTGGGTGACATTAACCCTACAAGTCCATTTAACGGGCGACAGCATGTAACGCAGGGAGGTTATTACAGACATCACTTTAACTCACGATTAGGCGTGAGGTTGCAGATTTTACAGGGAGTTGTTGAAGCCTGGGATGCCGATAGTGACAATGCTTGGGCGCAGAATAGAAATTTACATTTTCGAAATAAAATCGTAGAATTTTCTGTTTCCGGAGAGATTAACTATATCGACCATGTTATGGGTGATCCTGGAGATAGGTTGACAGGTTATCTTACTGCGGGGATTGCTTACTTCACTCATGATCCAGAGGCGATGGATAGTTACGGGAATTGGCACCCATTGCAGCCTTTAGGCACTGAAGGGCAGGGATGGGTATTCGAAAATGATCCTTATAAATTGAGTGGAATAGCGCTTCCGATAGGAATGGGCTTTAAAATTAATTTAGGTCCTGCCCTTGCATTTCAATTAGAGTGGGGGATTAGAAAAACTTGGACAGATTATTTAGATGATGCTAGCACTTCTTATGTTAATGCAGTTGAGATAAGACAATCTAGAGGGGATTTAGCCTACGAATTAGCAGATAGAATCTTAGCTCTTCCTGAAGGAGTTTCTTCATCTGAAGGTTTGCAAAGAGGAGACCCAGGTTTAGATGATAAGTATGGATATTTTCTTGCTTCGGTGGCTTTCAGAGTGAGTAAGAAACCTACTTCATGTTGGAATCAATGAGTAGTTATAAAATGAATTCTGAGGAAAAAAAGATTAGAAAGGACCTCTTAAGTTCTTATAATCTTGACCCTAAGAATATCCCCCAGCATATCGCCATCATTATGGATGGTAATGGACGTTGGGCTGAGAATAAAGGAGAGAATAGAATATTCGGCCATCTTCATGGAGTTGAATCTGTTCGCTCTGCTGTCGAGACTGCGGTTTCCACAGGAGTTAGGTATTTAACCCTGTACGCTTTCAGCACTGAAAATTGGAATAGACCTAAAGAAGAGGTGACTGCATTAATGGACCTCCTTGTTTCTACAATTGTTCAGGAAATGGATGACCTGAATAAAAAAGGAGTAAGACTAAGCACTATAGGTGATGTAACGGCTTTACCAAACAACTGTAAAAGCCAATTAAAAACCGCTTGTGAGAGAGAAATAGATGAAGTCCGTTTAGATTTAGTTCTTGCGCTTAACTATAGTGCGAAGTGGGAAATTATTGAAGCCGTGAAAGGGGTTGTGAATGATGGCCTTAGTGTGGATGACATTAATGCGGATGTTTTTGAGAGCTTTTTGCAAACCAAGGGTATTCCCGATCCAGAACTTATGATCAGAACCTCGGGTGAACATAGGATAAGTAATTTTATGTTATGGCAGTTAGCGTATGCGGAATTCCACTTTACATCCGTACTTTGGCCTGATTTTAGACGTGAGCATTTCCTCACCTCGATTAAAGATTTTCAAAACCGAGATCGTCGCTTCGGCGGCCTTCATCAAACGACTGATAAATGAGAGCAATTTTGCTTGTTGTAGCCTTTTTACTTCCATCGATTCTTTCTTTCACCTCTGCTCAAAATTCGCCTTCTGAGGTTTTAGACCTTAGTATGTCTCAAGAATATCGTATTGGTGGTATTACAGTTTTAGGAGCTGAGTACACCGATGTTCAGGCAATTAAACTTTTCAGTGCATTACAGATAGGTGAGACCATTACTATTCCAGGAGAAAAAATAGGCGAAGCGATCACTAACCTTTGGAATCAAGATTTATTTGAGGATATAAATATTGAAGCAGCGGAACTTCGCGAAAGAGACATTTATCTCGTTATTCGTGTTAAAGAACTTCCTCGTCTCACTCGTTACAGTATTGCTGGAGTAAACAGGTCTGAACAAGAAACGATCAAAGGAAAGATAGATCTTATGACAGGTCGGATTGTCAATGAAAATGTTATCGCCACTGCATCTAAACGTATTAAAGATCATTACAGAGATAAAGGATTTTTAGATATTAATGTAGATATAGATCAGCAAGTAGATTCTTCATTTGCTAACGGAACCATAATCAGAGTTAATATTGACAAGGGAGATAAAGTTAAAATCGACCTAATTACAATTAATGGCATTGAGGCTTTTGACCCTAAGAAAGTTAAACGTAAAATGAAATCCACCAAAGAAAAGACTTGGTGGAGATTTTATAAGCCGTCAAAGTACTTAGCTAGTGATTTCGCTTCTGATCAGCAGTCTATTATCGCCATGTATAATAACGAGGGTTATAGAAACGCTCGCATTCTACAGGATTCTCTTTACAGAACTGAAGAAGGTTTAGTGGGGTTAGTTGTTGACCTTGAAGAAGGAAATCAATTTAGTTTCGGTAACATCACATTTACAGGGAATACAATGTATAGAACTACCCAGCTTGATTCCATCTTAGGAATTAAAAAGGGTGAGGTTTACTCTCTAGCTCATCTTGAGACGAGGGTGTTTATGGATCCTAAGGGAATGGATTTAAGCTCTCTTTACCAAGATGATGGTTATCTAACATTTCGCGTAATGCCTATTGAGCAAAGAGTAGAGAATGACACGATCGATATAGAAATCCGAATGATGGAAGGACAACAATTCCGCATCGGTAAAATCCTTGTTGAGGGAAATACAAAAACAAACGACCACGTTATTTATCGCGAAATTCGTACCCGCCCAGGGGATCTGTTCAGCAGAACAGATATTATCAGAACACAGCGTGAACTTTCTCAGTTGAACTATTTTAACCCTGAGGCTTTCGGTATTAATCCTATACAACATCCTGAGGATGGAACTGTAGATATTGAATATCAAGTTGAGGAAAAGCCTTCAGACCAAATCGAGCTTAGTGGTGGTTGGGGTGGAGGCCGTGTGGTGGGATCTCTTGGTCTCAGTTTCACGAATTTCTCTGCGAAAAATATGTTTAAAAAAGGTGCCTGGCGCCCTATCCCTACTGGAGATGGTCAGCGTCTAAGTATCAGAGCTCAATCTAACGGTTTGTACTTCCAAAGCTATAATTTGAGTTTCACCGAGCCTTGGTTAGGTGGTAAGAAGCCAAATCAGTTGAGTGTTGCTGTTTGGAAATCAATTCAATCTAACGGTCAACCCAAATATGTCGATGATGAGCCTAATGAATTTCGTAATTCATTAGAAGTTATAGGAGCTCAAGTAGGCCTTAGTCAAAGATTGCAAAAACCAGATGATTGGTTCCGACTTCAGGGTTCGATCTCCTACCAAAACTTCAACCTAAATAACTACGGTTCATTCTTCAGTTTTTCAAACGGGAGAGCAAACAATCTTGCAGCAGAACTGATGTTAAATAGAAACTCAATTAGTGACCCTATTTATCCTACATGGGGATCAAATGTTGAGGTGAGCGTGAGAGCAACTTTACCTTACAGCGCATTCCGTCCAGATGATTTCTACGAAGGTATTTCTATAGAAGAGCAGTACAAGTGGGTAGAATATCACAAATGGAAGTTTAAAGCAGAATGGTACACCCCTTTGTCGCGTAGCGGTGGTGAAAACCCTCGCACCCTTGTCCTAAAGATGGCTGCAGGTGTAGGTTTAATAGGCCAGTATAACCGCGGTGTCCCATTATCTCCGTTTGAGAGGTTTTATATGGGAGGAGTTTACTTGAGTGGATATACCCTAGATGGAAGAGAAATACTCAACCTACGTGGCTATGACGATTTATCACTTACAGCTCCGGATCCACAAACTGGAGCTCCAGTTGCTGCTAAATACACTGCAGAACTTCGCTACCCACTTTCGACAAATCCTAGTGCTACTATCTATACACTTGCCTTCCTCGAAGGTGGCCAAACTTGGGAGGACGCTCGTGCATTCAACCCATTCCAAGTTTACCGATCCGCGGGTGTTGGTCTCAGAATCTTCCTTCCTATGTTTGGGCTTTTAGGGCTTGATTATGGTTGGAGATTAGATGATGTAGGTGCTGTACCAGGAATGTCTCGTGGACAATTCCACTTTAGTATGGGAATGAGCATGGGTGAACTATAGGTTAGTTACTAACGTTTGATAACAATGATTTGCATAAACCGACGTTAATAGTCGAGCGATAATGGTTCCGTTCATTAACTTCGCAAATAATAAATTCAATATGTCACGAGTTTCTTCATTTTTTAAAATCGTTTTCGCTGCTTTTGCTATTTCGTTTTTCTCACTAGCACCTAATACCATATCTGCTCAGAAGTTTGCGTACATAGATTCTGATTATGTTTTGCTACACATGCCTGACTATGCTTCAGCGCAGCAAGAGCTTAACACATATGCTATAGAATGGCAAGCTGAGATTGAAGCAAAACTCGAAGCTGCTGATCGTCTTGAAGTAGCTTATCGAGCTGAACGAGTTCTTCTTACTAAAGAAATGCGTATAAAGCGTGAGCAGGAGATAATTGAAAAACGTGCCCAAGCAAAAGAAATGCAAAAACAGAAATTCGGTGTAGAGGGAGAGCTTTTTGAAAAACGTCAAGAACTTATCGAGCCCATACAACAGCAAATTTTTGAAGAACTCAAGGATATAGCTGGAGGATCGGGTTATATGGTAATCTTTGATAAGAGTAATCAAAGTAATATGCTTTACACAAATCCTAAGTATGACATCTCTGATCGTCTCATTAAAAAACTTGGGTACGTTCCAGGAGAGACAATCGAAGTTGAAAAGGAAGAGGGAGACGGTGGAGCTGTTGGTAGAGGGCGCGATGCTGTAAACGGAGCACGCGATTCAGTAAAAGATGCTGGTAAATCAACTATGGATAGAGCTCGCGGAGGATCTACAGGAGGATCTAAAGGCGATAAAAATTAAACAATAAGCAATCAATAAATTTTCATGAAACAATTTTTACTTCTTTGTGGCCTTATCGGCTTCATTTCATTTGGTGCTACAGCCCAAAAATTTGGTCATATCGACGCTCAAAACTTACTACTTAACTTGCCAGAACGTGCAGAAGCACAAGCTTCTATTGAAGCAACTGCTTCTGAATTTGAGCAAGAGATGATGAGAATGCAAGAGGATCTACAGAATAAATACGGTGAATATCAAGCCAAAGCTGAAACATGGCCAGCTGCTATTCGCGAATCTAAAGAACGTGAAATTCAAGGACTTGATCAAGGTTTACAAGAGTTTGGTACTACAGTTCAAGCTGAACTTGCAGGTTTAGAAGAGTCTTTACTATCTCCAATGATTACTAGAGTACGTGAGGCTATCGAGTCTGTAGGGTCTGAGCATGGATTCACTTATATTTTCGATTCTAGTATGGGTGCTACTCTTTACAATGGTGGAGAGGATGTTACTGATCTAGTCCGCACTAAGCTCGGTATGTAATAATTACATGGAAAGAAGACCCATAGGAATATTTGATTCAGGCATTGGAGGACTTACTGTCGCCCGTGCTATCCATGAACTACTTCCTAATGAGTCTCTCCTATATTTCGGTGATACAGCACACTTGCCTTATGGAGAGAAATCACCTGAGTTAATCAGGAGATATTCTTCCCGTATTACGAAACATCTTGTTGCAAGTGGTTGTAAAGCGATAGTTGTCGCTTGTAATTCTGCCTCTAGTAATTCTCTTGACGCTATTGTTGAAGCTGCTGGCTCTGATATACCAGTAATCGATATGGTTACTCCCGTTGTTAGAGATATTGTGGAATCTGGATCGTCGATAAATGTTGGTTTAATTGGGACAAGGGCGACTATAGCTTCAGGTCTTTATAAAAGCAACTTTGATAAAATAAACTCTTCCATAACGCTTGTTTCCAGAGCGACTCCACTTCTTGCCTCTGCTATTGAAGAGGGATTCTTTAACGACAGCATTCCGGGAGCTGTATTAGAAGCTTACTTCGCAGACAATAGTTTTGACTTCATAGACTATATGATACTTGGGTGTACCCATTACCCACTTGTCAGGTCAGAAGTTCAGGCTCTTCTTCCAGTTGGAGTTAAAGTAATTGATTCTCCAGAGATCGTTTCTAGAGAATTAAAAAGAGTACTTTCTTCAGGACAGATAACTTCTTCTGCTTTATCTCTCCCACCAGAACATCATTTCCAAGTTTCTGATTTAACAGCAAATTTTAAATTTAGTGCCCACCATTTCTTCGGGGCTGATTTAAATTTAGAGGAGGTGAGTTTAAGTTAGATCGCTTCCTTTAAACCAACCCGCGTACTCGACATACCTGTCTGCTGTTGCGCTTAAATGCTCGGCTAAATCGTTACGCACTTCTCCTCTTTGTTTTGCTGGGACCCCAGCATAAAGAGATCCAGCAGGGATTTCAGTTCCCTCTAAGACCACTGCACCAGCTGCAACTACTGCACCAGCTCCTACCACGACATTGTCCATCACGACTGATCCCATTCCAATAAGCGCGCCTTCACATATATGAGCCCCATGCACTATGGCATTATGCCCTATGCTCACTCTATCTTCAAGGACAGTTTGCGATTTGCCATAAGTTGCGTGAATGACTGCTCCGTCTTGAATATTCACCCTTTTCCCAACGATTATAGAAGCAACATCACCTCTTACAATTGCTCCAAACCAAACAGTACTTTCCTCCCCTAACGTTACTTCACCCACAACGGTACAATTAGGGGCAAGCCAAACTGATTCTGAGATAACAGGAGATTTACCTCTAGCTGGCATAATTACAGGCATTTGTTTTTGCATGTTGCAAATTTAAGTCAATTTTGCAACACCCAATCCTGTCTATCGAACAGTCTGCTTGCTCCAGATTCTGCGATATGTTCATTTGTAATCATAGAACTTTCATCAATCAGAGCTGCAGTTAATGCCACATTTTTAATGTGATAAAGTCCTCGATGTGATAGCTTTAAAACTGTTCTGCAAGATCTTAGTAGCTCTGAAGCATCTTTCGATAATTGAGGCCCACATTCAAATCTTTTTTCTCCAGGGTGATTGTCTAACCAACTCCTAACTCTACTAACTGCTAAAAGAGCTTCATCCCACGTGAAAGATTTAGACCCAAACCCCTCATTCAAATCATACCCCATCTCAAGGTGAATAGCTATTCTATCTGCAATAGGTCCAGATATTTTCTTCTTATAACGTTTTATTTCTGAAGCAGAACAAACACAGGAATCTCTTTTCCCTGTAAACCTTCCACATGGACAAGGGTTCATGGCTCCAATAAATAAAGCAGCGGCTGGAAGTTCTACAGAGCCTTCTGCTCTTGACAGTGAAATAATACGAGACTCTAATGGAGCTCTGCAAGCTTCTAAACTACTCCGGTTAAATTCTGCAAACTCGTCTAAAAACAAGACCCCATTGTGAGCAAGACTCCATGACCCAGGTATAGCACCTCTAACTCTTGACTTACTCCATGAACCGATCAGTCCATTCATGTTTGTAGATGAATGTGGAGCTCTCCAAGGTGGCCTATTCGAAGATGCGTTAAGAAGTAACCCTGCTGCTGCATGTATAGATGAACTTTCTGCAAATTCACTTTCTGAAAGATTAGGGAGGAGGGAGTGAATGCACCTAGCCAGCACAGACTTGCCAGAACCTGGAGGGCCGAGCATTATCACATCATGTGATCCAGCTGAGGCGATTACTGCCAGTCTCTTTGCCGTATTTTCACCTTGAAGGTTGTCGAATGTAACGGTATCTGAGTGGGGGTGTAAGCTTCGGTTTATGCGATTAGTACTTTCATTATTTCCTGAATGAGCGCAGTCGTCAAAATTACTTTTGTGGGATTTTAGAAAAGCAATGACTTCACTTAAGTGTCGGAAAGGCCTAAGTCTAATGGCTGTAACCATGCCTTCAAATATAGAAGGAGCAAGGAGCCTTCGAATGTTTTTTACGTCAGATAGTTCAGTTGAAAAGGCCTCTAAATTACCAAAAACAGAAGCTGCCCAAGGCCTCAATGTCCCATCTAAACCTAACTCTCCGGCTGCTGCAATATTTGTTAATGATGAGGTAGGTATTATTCCTGATGAAGCTAATACTGCTAACGCTATAGGTAGATCGAAAGCTGTAGAAGTGCGAGAATTGTCAGCAGGAGCAAGATTAACCGTAATAGCTTTTCCAGGCCAACGATGTCCACATGAAATCAAAGCGGATCTTATTCTGGCTGCCGATGCCTTTGCTGCTTGGGAACTAATACCTGAAATGCGGAAAAGGATTCCTCTTTCTATTCTTAATTCTACGCGCACGAATGAAGGGGAGCCGGGGGATCCGGCAAACCCAAAAGTGGATACTATCATGGTTTAGATTTTAAGAGCTCTTAACCGAGTTATCCGAATCAACAATTAATGATGTCTCTATAGAGGCAATCATTGTATGTATGCATTTAATATGCATTTCCTGAATTCTATCTGAATACCCTTCCCAAGGAATTCTGACTTCATAATCACAAAGTGCTGCAAGCTTTCCTCCATCTCCTCCAGTTAAGGCTAGAACTTTCATTCCTTTAGATCTGGCAGCTTTAGATGCTTCTATGATGTTAGGGCTGTTTCCGCTTGTGGAGATGGCAAGTAAAACATCTCCAGAATTGCCGAGAGCTTCAACTCCTCTAGAAAATATTTTATCAAACCCATAATCATTAGCAACACAAGTAATATGTGCGGGACTACTAATTGCTATAGCTGCGTAGGCAGGTCTGTCTTCTCGAAATCTGCCAGACAGTTCTTCGGCGAAATGCATTGCATCGCTCATAGAGCCGCCATTTCCGCAACAAAGAATTTTTCCGCCTGACTTAAGGCACGAGCTGAGGGCATCTGATGCAGAATCAACCGATGAGATAAACTTCTCGTTTTCTATCAAACTTGATAAAAGCGATAAAGCTTCTCTAAAATGTGTTCTTGCTGGAGACATATCCTCTAAGGTATGGAGTAATAGTGGTACGTTTAACATGTAGCAAATGTGCTACGATGTTTAGCGTGTTTTTTTCACGAATTTGTGAGTGTAGCTCAGAATTTTGCAAGCGCATCATTGAGGTACTCAAGAAAAGCATCAGGATTCGGATCGTAACCTGCAGAACCACCTATTTGGACTCCACTATGATCTACTAAAACATAATATGGTTGTGCGTTTCTATTGAATTGAGACGCTTGTAAATATGACCATTTCTTGCCTATCGTTCTGATGTGGAATTCCTTCCCACCATACTCCTCTAAACGCCACTCTTCTTTCGGTAATTTCGTTCTGTCGTCAACATATAAAGACACTAGTATAACGTCGTCTTTTAAAATCTTTGCGACTCTTTCATCAGGCCAAACCTGTTCCTCCATCTTTCTACAATTCACACAAGCCCAACCAGTAAAGTCTAGTAAAAGTGGTTTACCAGACTCGATTGCAGCAGCCATTGCTTCGTCATAATCTGTAAAGTGAGCCTCTACATGATTTTCATCGTGTGCATATATACTATAGAACATCGGAGGTGGAAAGCCGGAGATAGCGTTTACAGGTGCCCCCCATAATCCAGGGACTAAATATCCAGTAAAGAGTAAAAACACTGCTCCTAACACCTTGCGTGTAGCACTTATTTTCGCTCCTTTACTATCGTGAGGGAAGCGAATTAAGCCGAATAGGTAAAGACTAAGAACGAGACACACGACTATCCAAATTCCAATGAAAATCTCTCTAGGAAGAAGGCCTAATTGTAATACTAGATCTGCATTACTTAAGAACTTAAATGCAAATCCGATTTCGACTAATCCCAACACTACTTTCACTGTGTTAAGCCAACCTCCAGCAGTAGGAAGAGAGTTTAAGTAACCAGGGAAAGCACTGAAAAACATAAATGGAAGAGCAAGCGCTATAGAAAACCCGAGCATAACAGCTGTTGGTGCTGCGTAAGATCCGGTTGCCGCTCCAGCTAGAGCACCTCCTATAAGTGGTCCCGTACAAGAGAATGAAACGATCGCTAAAGTCGCTGCCATGAAGAATATTCCTATTAAGCCGCCTTTATCAGAGGCTGCGTCAGCTTTGTTTGCCCAGCTTTGTGGAAGTTGAATTTCGAAGAATCCAAGGAAACTAATTCCGAAGAAAACCAACAATAAGAACAGCCCCAAGTTGAAATATGGATCAGTCGAAATCATATTCATGACATCCACTCCAAACATGGCAGTAAGCGATAAGCCTAATGCAGTATAAATAAATATGATAAAGAATCCATAGATCAAAGCATTTTTAATTCCCGCTGCTTTTGTTTTACTTGTCTTAGTAAAGAAGCTTACAGTCATAGGAATAAGTGGGAATACACATGGAGTGAATAACGCTGCTAGTCCTAATCCGAATCCCATTAGGAAAATCCAAATCAATCCCTCATCCTTTTTTTCGTCCTCGCCTTCACCTTTATCCTTTCCTGCGCCTTTACTGTCTCCAGCTCGGCAAAGTCTATCTGTCTTAGGTAAGTCAGAAACGGGCTTAGCATCGGCAATAGCTAATGTGTAAAAATGATCTGAAGGAGGGAGGCACATTACGTCATTGCAGACCATGAAGTAAACTGAACCGTGAAGTGTGTCTGTAGATTCTGTGATGGTTTGTACTGAGCTCCAATAAACCTCATTGTCAAAGAACTTGAGGTCCATCATGAAGTTTGGATCGTATTCGAAATGAGGATTGCACTCACTTACCTCCTTAATTTCCGCGTAAGACTCTGTGAAGAATGCGGTAGCTATAGGACCATCTTCACTTGCTAAAAATTGTGAGTATATATGCCAACCTTCATCTAGTGTAGCATGATAAATCACCTCAACTTGATTTGCGCTGTCAGTTTCGTAGAGGTCTATTTGCCATGAAATAGGATCTTCGATTTGGGCTGAAAAATTAGCGCTAGAAAAACTTGCAAGAACAGAAATTGCGAACAGGGAGATGAAAGACTTGGGACTAATCATTCTTGTATTTATAGTATGCTAAGAGTGGTGCGAAAAGGGCGATGGAAATTAACGTAATCCCATTAAGGACATTAGCGCCTTGTAAATGCGCTTGGTAAAATAAATAAGTTAGCGCTAGCATAAAGCCAGAAAATCCGCCAAAAAAGTATACGAGTTTTTTCATTTGAATAGCAAAGATAACGAATTCAATTCTTTGCTAATTTTGATTTGAGAGAGCGTTAGGGTGCTTTTAAGAATGATTGGCTATTTTATAAAACAGTCAATCTTTATAAGCGTGCTTTCAAAATGAGAGTATCGACCAGTCCAGTCAACGTGACGAGTCGAGAAATTCGGGAGTGACATTCGTGCTCTCCTTCCGAATAAACCCAAAGTAATTGTCCGTGCCTATTCACTAATACGTGTGCTTTTCCTCTCAAATGATTGGGAATTTTCCATTGAGTTAGTATATCAGAAACATTCACTGATCCGTCCATTCCTGAGGGGTATAGCTTATCGCCATTCCTCCAACATCTCCACGTTAGTGGCCCGTCAAACGACCTTGAATCCATCCACAAAACGTCTCTTC
>TARA_B110000459_G_scaffold49609_1_pt1 | contig 24388 bp, 26 predicted proteins | sample TARA_B110000459 | Tara Oceans TARA_B110000459 (sample SAMEA4398296) | marine metagenome | biome: Polar Biome; feature: [SRF] surface water layer (ENVO:00010504); material: water (ENVO:00002006), including particulate matter (ENVO:01000060) such as... | depth 5 m | reverse complement strand
CCAGCATAGATTCCTTTAGAACCCAGGTCATAGCGAGTACTTGCTGCTAAAATAATTCGCGGCAAGGTTAATTCAATCCCGTTTTCAGGTATTTCATTTCCTGTTTGAAGAAAAACATTTTGCGTTTCTTCATCTAAAGTGAAGACCCAAGCATTAAAGGTAGAGGTCACATCTCGAGCCATCAATCCAAAGGTGAAATGTTCATTCTTCTTGTATTTAAGACCAAAATCAAGACCAAAACCCCATGATTTTGCAAAATCGCCAACCTTTCGATAAATAACTTTGGCGCTCCCTCCAAGACTAAGTCCAGGAGCCTTTAACCTTCTTGCATAGCTCCCAATAAAAGCATAGTCTCCGGCAGAAAAAGAGCTAATATTGTCATAATTTATTGCTCCGTTGTTGTCAATCAATTGCGTTGTATTAGGAATGTCATCAACTCCAAATCGAATAAAACCTAGCCCTAAGGCGCTCTTATCATCAATAGCATGCGCTACGGCCAAATAATCATATTTCGCAATTCCTGCAAAGTATTCAGAATGCATAAATGAAACCTCTGCCCATTTCGATACGCCTACTAAACCTGCAGGATTCCAATAAATAGAATTTGCATCAGCGACATCAGCGACCACGCTATTCCCAACACCATAGGCCTCCGCCCCAACTCCTAAAGCTAAAAACTCATTGGAATATTTTGGTGCAATTGTTTGGCTTTGAGCAGAAAAACAAAAAAAAGCAAGGAATATGAAATAAAACACTTTTAAAGGCATAGAACTAATTTAATGTTTATAACAACAGATTTCGTAAAAAATTGTGTTCTTTGTATATCAATTAGACACAATTCAAAGATAAGGAAGAACTATTGATTTCGAATCATATTTAATAGAATTACCATGTTCAATATTGCAAATTTACTGACAGGCATGAATCTCATTTGCGGAATGCTTTCCATACTTTTTTGTTTTAGCGGACAATTAGACCTTGCTGTTTATGCCATTTTCGCAGGTGCCCTTTTCGATTTTTCAGATGGATTTGTGGCCAGGAAATTAAATCTAATGAGTCCAATGGGAAAACAATTAGACTCCCTGTCTGACCTTGTCACCTTTGGTGTAGCACCTGGGCTATTGATGTTTTTCATGCTAATCTTAGGCGTTGATCAGGAAGGCCTAATAACGCACAACTCAAATAGAGACACCTTTTTTGACTATTATATTTTAAATGAGTTTTTTGCTTGGGTCAATTGTAGCTTCTATGACATTCCCAATAAGTTTGATGCAAGCATTAAATTCCTTCCTTTGGTTGCATTTCTCATCCCATTTTTTGCTTTATTCCGTTTGGCAAAATTCAATGTTGATGAAAATCAAGCTGTGAATTTCATTGGGTTCCCAACCCCACTTATTGCAATCTTATTTTGCTTTTTTCCATTATATTTTTCATTGAATTTAACAACCTGGCAAGCTCAATCGTCGCTAATCCATTTCCTGTTTGATATCTATCCCTTATCCGTTACCATTATTTTTCTTTCTTCCCTGATGCTACTTCCTATTCCATTGATGTCTCTTAAAGTTCAAAAATCCCAACAAAAGGAAAATCAATTAAAATTGGGCTTTATTATTATTTCGGCACTAAGTATTCCTTTTTTAAAGGTGCTGTCTATTCCATTTATTTTAACTTTGTACCTCATAGTTTCAATCTATCATTCAATAAAAAAAACTAAAGATGAAATTTAAAGCCGAAATTGATGTAATGCCACTAGACGCGCTTCTTGACCCTCAAGGAAAAGCGGTAAGTAGTTCAATGGGAAATGTAGGGCTTCCTGAGATTGATGGTGTTCGAATTGGAAGACATATCAGACTTTTTATTGAAGCGGAATCGAAAGATATCGCAGAGGGGAAGGTTGACGAGGCTTGTAAAAAAATGCTAGCCAATCAAATTATGGAGAGCTACTCTTTTAGCTTATCTCAGGTGTAAAATGTCCCAAAGGACTTTTCGCACATTTAATCCGACAAAAAACACCTTTAATACCCATAACTTTTCTGTACACACAGAGGAGCAGGTTAAAGTATTGCTTCATAATGCGATGGAAGCACAAGTCATTCTCGATCAAGAATCCGATGAAAAAATCAGCGGTTTTCTTTTGGTTATTAAAGAGAAGCTTACAGAAGTTTTTGAAGAACTTAAAATTATTTATTGCCAAGAGTCGGGATTAGGGGAGACTAGATTTAAAAGAGAATTTGAGAGAACCATCGGCCAACTTGTTCTTTTTTCCAATTACCTAAAATCAAAAGCCTATCAATCTGAGACTGTCTTTAAAGAGGGAATTGCAGATAAAATTTACACCAAAAAGAAAATTGGAATAGGACCTGTCCTCATTCTTGGCGCAAGTAATTTCCCCTTAGCTTATTCAACAATAGGTGGAGATAGTGTCGCAGCATTAGCTTCTAAGAACCCTATTATTGTTAAAGCACATCCCTTTCATGTAGGAACGAGTAGCCTGGTTGCTAAGATCATAGATGCCGCAGTTCTAGAAACAGGACTTCCCATAGGAACCTTTTCACACGTCATAGATGACGGATTTGAATTAGCTACTTATCTAGCGAGTCACGATGCAATAAAGGCAATAGGTTTTACAGGCAGTCAGAAAGGAGGTGAAGCCTTGCTAAAGCTATCCGGTAAGAGAAAAAGCCCAATCCCTGTTTTCGCCGAAATGGGCAGCTCTAATCCTGTAATCATATTAAACTCCTATTTAAATGAGGGAGATCCGTCATTGGCCAAGAAAATCGCAGCTTCAGTTTGCACAGATGCTGGGCAGTTTTGCACCAAGCCAGGAATGCTCTTTATTCCTAAAAACATTTCGGGAATCAAGTTAAGTGAAGAAATCAAAGAGGAGATTCTGAACTTTCCAGACCACCCAATGCTTCACCCAAATATTCAATCAAATTTTGAAAAATCAGTTGAGAGGATTCAACGCTCTTTTGGAGAAGCTACTTTTTCACAACAGGAAGATCAGCTTCAAGGAACCAAAAAAATTCCAAAAAAATCAATCCTAATTACAAGTATTGATTCACTGTCTGCTCACTCATTTCTGGAAGAAGAAGTTTTCGGCCCCCACCTTTCTATCTTTTATTTCAGAGAAGTTTCTGAACTCACTACAGCTTTAAAGCAGCTTAGAGGACAATTAACATTTTCTGTTTTTAGCTCTAAAAAAGAGCCCCTACTCCAATCATTAACGCATATAGGGACTTCTTTAGCTGGAAGAGTCCTATTTAACGACCTGCCTACTGGGGTCGCTGTATGCGCATCCATGCATCACGGAGGACCATACCCCGCGAGCTCAGACAGTCGATTTACAGCAGTAGGAACAGATAGCATTAAACGATTTCAAAGAAGCGTAACCATTCAGCATTTTCGCATTTGATAAAAACACTACTTTTACATTAAAAAACTGATTTCATGGAGGAACACGAGAGTTCAAATGATTACAAAAACCTATACATTGGGTCTATCATATTTTTGGTACTGGCTTTAGGAGCGATGACTTATTTTTGGTCAACGATGCGAAACTCTGCAAAAGAATGTGCACAAATCAACCTGCAGTATCAAGACACCCTTCAAGGCATGAATAAAATGCTCAAGGGCTACGTTGGTGATATGTCGACTGATTTAAAATCAGACTTTAAAAGCATGCTAAACACCTATGACCGCCTTATAGAAAAGGATGCATCTAAGGCAGATAGTTTAAATGCACAAAAGCTAAAAATTGAAGAACAAATCGCTAAAATTGACAAACTAAAAAGAAGTAAGAATTTTTCAGCTGCACAGGTTCTCAAACTAAAAGAGGAAAATGAAAGCTTGAGAGGAATCATGAGGAGCTATGTTGTTCAAATCGACTCTTTAAATACCTTGAACCTACAATTAGAATTAAACCTGACAGAAACCAAGGGTGATTTGAGCAGAACAACCGTCGAAAGAGACCAATACAAGGACGAAGTTGCTATAAAAACAGAACAAGTGAAAATGGGTTCCAAACTAAGTGCCTATAACTTCAATTCAAGTGCCTTAAAATCCGCTTTAAAGGCAAAGACAACCACCAAAGCACGACAGGCACGTCAGCTTCAATCTACGTTTACAATTTCCGAAAATCCGATAACGAACACTGGACAGAAAACCATTTACATGCAAATAATCGCACCATCTGGGAAAACGCTTCAGCGTATGACAAGCTATCTAACAGAAACAGAAGAAGGAACTGTAGCTTACACTGAAAAGAAAAGTATTGATTACCAAAATAAATCAATTGACATTTCAATTTACTATGACATTAGAGAAGAGACCATGTCAAAAGGGAATTACAAAGTGAATATTTACTGCAATGAAAGCTTAATCGGTTCAGATAGCTTTACTTTAAAATAATATGGAAGAGGGACACGTAATTTCAAAAATAGATTCAAATGGATTGGCTACAATCGAATTTGGCCACCCATCAAGTAACGCTTTACCCGGAAATATACTGAGTAAACTTGCCTCGACAATTCTGGAATTCAGTGCAAATCAAGATTGCAAAGTGATTCTTTTAAAATCTAGTGGGAATCGTGCTTTCTGTGCCGGTGCTAGTTTTGACGAGCTCATTGCAATAGAAAACATAGAAGATGGAAAGGTCTTCTTTTCTGGCTTCGCCAACGTGATTAACGCCTGTAGAAACTGCACCAAGCTCATCATTGGAAGGGTTCACGGTAAAACTGTCGGTGGCGGCGTGGGGATAGCCTCAGCTGTAGATTACGCATTCGCAACAGAAGCGGCACATGTCAAACTTTCAGAGCTTGCAGTTGGAATTGGACCATTTGTTGTTGGCCCTGCAGTCGAAAGAAAAATTGGACTATCTGCGATGAGTGATTTAGCACTTGACGCAAGTTCTTGGCGGAGTGCGAAATGGGCAGAGGGGAAAGGTTTGTATGCACATGTATACGAAACGACAGAGCTCATGGACGAAGCCATAAGCATTCTAGCGGAAAAACTAACACATTCAAACCCTGCTGCAATGGCAAATTTAAAGCAAGTATTTTGGCATGGAACATCCCACTGGGACACCTTACTTAACGAGCGCGCCGAAATCAGCGGAAGACTTGTTTTAAGTGACTTTACACGGAATGCAATACAAGCATTTAAAAAATCCTAAAATCATTTTAACTTTTTTCACTTTTGGCTTGTTCATTTAAGTATTAGTTGTATCTTTGCACCCCTAATTTACGCTATTGAATAGCAATTAAATAGACAGACGTGGATACATTAAGTTATAAAACAATTTCAGGAAACACAGCAACAGCCGATAAAAAATGGTTTATTGTAGATGCTGAGAATCAAACAGTAGGTAGACTTTCAAGTACAGTAGCAAAAATCATTCGTGGTAAATACAAAACTTGTTACACTCCTCATGCAGATTGCGGAGACAACGTAATTGTAATCAATGCAGAAAAAGTTTCTTTTTCAGGAGCAAAGCTGAAAGATAAAGAATACGTCAGATACTCTGGTTACCCAGGAGGTCAACGTTTTACTGCTGCTGAGCAATTATTGAAAAAGCATCCTGAAAGACTTATTGAAAAGGCAGTTAAGGGAATGTTGCCAAAGAATACACTTGGCCGACAATTATTTAGAAATTTAAAAGTTTACACTGGTAATGAGCACAATCATGAGGCTCAGAAGCCAACAGTATTAAATCTTGATACGGTTAAATAAGTAGTATGGAAATTATCAACGCATTAGGAAGAAGAAAAACAGCAGTCGCTAGAGTATACCTTTCAAAAGGAAAAGGTGTGATTACTGTAAATAACAAAACAGCAGCAGAGGTTTTCCCTACTGATGTTCTACAATCAAAATTAGTGCAACCATTTGCACTTACTGACACTGTAGGAAAATACAATGTTAACGTAAACGTTAGCGGCGGTGGAATCAACGGTCAAGTAGAAGCGATCCGATTAGGTATCTCTAGAGCTTTAGTTCAAATTGCTGAGGATAACAAAACGCTTCTTAAGGAAGAAGGTTTAATGACGAGAGACCCGAGAATGGTTGAACGTAAAAAACCAGGTCAACCGAAAGCAAGAAAGAAATTCCAGTTCTCAAAGCGTTAATCGCTTGTTGGAATGGTTTAGTATCCAAGCTTTTTTGGAATTGGCATCGTGCCCCCAATCTTGCTGACGAATTTAGGAATGTAAACAAATATATATATGTCAAAATTATCTTTTAAAGAATTGTTAGATGCAGGTGTCCATTTTGGTCACCTAAGAAGAAAGTGGAATCCAGCAATGGCTCCTTATATTTTCGAAGAAAAGAAAGGAATTCACATCATTGATTTGAACAAGACCCTTGTTCATCTTGAACAGGCTAACGCAGCTGTTAAGCAAATTGCGAAATCAGGAAAGAAAATTCTTTTCGTTGCTACCAAGAAGCAAGCAAAAGATATCGTTGCTGAAAAAATCAAAAACGTAAATATGCCTTTCGTAACTGAAAGATGGTCCGGAGGAATGCTTACTAATTTTCAAACAACGAGAAAATCTGTACGTAAAATGACTTCCATTGATAAGATGAAGTCTGATGGTACTTGGGATACATTGAACAAAAGAGAGAAATTATTCAAAACGCGACAAAGAGAAAAACTAGAAAAGACTTTTGGTTCGATCGCAGACATGACGAGACAGCCCGCAGCAATTTTTATCGTAGATATCTTAAAAGAGCACATTGCTCTTGCTGAGGCAAGAAGACTGAATATTCCAACATTCGCATTGGTTGATACAAATTCAAATCCAAAGCTTGTTGATTTCCCAATACCCGCAAATGACGATGCTACCAAATCAATCACAATCATCATCGATGAGATTTGCCGATCAATTACAGATGGATTAGAAGAAAGAAAAGATCTTAAAGCAAACCCTGAAACTAAGGAAACTGCTCCTGTTGCTGAATCTACTAAAGAAGAAGCTCCTGTTGCTAAAGAAAAGAAAGCTCCAGCGAAAAAAGCAGCTCCTGCTGTAGAAGCTGTGAAGGAAGAAACTCCTGTTACAGAAGAAGCCAAAGAAGAAGCTCCTATTGCTGAAGAAAAGAAAGCTCCAGCGAAAAAAGCAGCTCCTGCTTTAGAAGCTGTGAAGGAAGAAACTCCTGTTGCTAAAGAAAAGAAAGCTCCAGCGAAAAAAGCGGTAGCGAAAAAAGCTCCAGCGAAAAAAGCGGTAGCGAAAAAGCCAGTTGCTAAAAAAGAAAAAACAGCAGAAGCTGATAAAGAAAAAAAATAACCTAAAAATTTATAAAGAAATGGCAATAAAAGCTTCAGAAGTTAACAAACTTCGACAACAAACAGGAGCCGGAATGATGGATTGCAAGAACGCACTCGTTGAAGCCAATGGCGACTTTGCAGTAGCGTTTGATTTGCTACGTAAAAAAGGTCAAAAAATTGCAGCTAAACGTGGTGGTAATGAAGCAAAAGAAGGACTTATCATTGCAAAATCTAGCACCAATTCTAAGGCTGGCGTCATTGTAACCTTGAATTGTGAAACTGACTTCGTTGCAAAAAACGATGGTTACTTAGCATTTGTTCAGTCTTTAGTTGATCTTGCCTTGGATAAACTACCTACATCATTAGATGAGCTCAAGACTCTTTCTTACAACGAAAAACTTTCTGTTGACGAAAAAATAACAGAACAGATTGGGATTCTAGGAGAGAAATTAGACTTGTCTGCATACACTTTAATGGAATCTGACAGGGTTGTCGCATACAACCACCCAGGAAACCAATTGGCAACACTTGTAGCCCTCAACAGTGACTCTGAAATAGCAGAAGATGCAGGAAAGCAAGTTGCTATGCAAGTAGCGGCAATGAATCCATTAGCCGTAAGTAAGGACGGTATTGATGCTAAAACTATTGAGAAAGAAATCGAGGTAGGTAAAGATCAAGCGATTCAGGAAGGGAAACCAGCTGAAATGGCAGAGAAGATTGCAATGGGTAGGTTAAACAAGTTCTTTAAAGAAAATACTTTGCTAAGTCAGCAATTTGTTAGAGACAATAAAGTTACTGTAGAGCAATTCTTAAACAATGCTGAAAAAGGATTAACAATCTCAGATTTTAGGAGATTCGCTTTAAGCTAGTGCAAATAAAAAAATAATTTAAAAAGCTATCTTCGGATAGCTTTTTTTTTGATAATTACTTTTTCACCTACTTGAATTATATATATTTGTTCAACTGAAAGTCTATGAAGTACAAAAGAATATTACTTAAGCTGAGTGGAGAGTCCTTAATGGGTTCAAAACAGTTTGGTATCGATAACGAAAGAATTAATTCATACGCCACACAAATAAAAGGAATCCGCAATCTTGGTCACGAAGTAGCCATAGTTATAGGAGGTGGAAATATATTCAGAGGTGTTCAAGCCGAAGAAGGTGGAATGGATCGAACCCATGGAGACTATATGGGAATGCTTGCAACTATGATTAATGCCATGGCATTGCAATCAGCATTAGAGTCTAATGGCGTAAATACACGTCTGCAGTCAGCAATTGAAATGAAAGCAATAGCAGAGCCATTTATTAGACGAAAAGCAGTAAGACACCTCGAGAAAGGAAGAGTCGTGATTTTCGGTGCGGGCACCGGAAATCCATTTTTCACTACAGATTCTGCAGCATCTTTAAGAGCCATAGAAATAAATGCTGATGTTATCCTAAAAGGAACACGTGTTGATGGTATTTATACAGCAGATCCAGAAAAAGATAAAAATGCGACAAAATACGATCATATTACTTTTGATGAGGTCTATAAAAAAGGGCTCAACGTTATGGATTTAACAGCATTTACCCTTTGTAAAGAAAACGACCTACCTATAATTGTATTTGACATGGATACACCAGGTAATCTTGAGAAAGTATTATCTGGTGAAACAATCGGAACATTAGTCCATAACTAAACCCGCAACAAATGACTGAAGAACTACAAATGATCTATGATGAATTGAAGACATCAAATAATAACAGTCTTCAACATTTTGATAGTGAATTATCAAAAATACGTGCTGGAAAAGCATCTCCATCGATGCTATCAGGTATCATGGTAGAATATTATGAAGCAAAGACTCCACTTCAGCAAGTAGCGAATGTTAGTGTCATGGATGCACGAACATTAATTGTACAACCCTGGGAGAAATCATCATTAAATGATATCTCAAAAGGAATTATTGATTCTAATCTCGGCTTAAATCCTCAAAACAATGGGGAGCAATTAATCATATCAATCCCTCCTTTAACAGAAGAAAGAAGGAGAGATTTGGTAAAAAAGGCAAAATCAGAATCAGAAAATGCTAAAATCGGTATTAGAAACAACCGAAAAGATGCTCTGGATATGATTAAAGAAATGAAGAATGAGGGTTTATCTGAAGATCATATGAAAAATGCAGAAATAGCAATTCAAGACATAACAAATCAATCTTCGAAACAAATAGACGCTCAATTCGAAATTAAAGAGAAGGATATCATGACCGTTTAAGGTAAATAACCCTTCTCCTAAAATTCTAAATATTGATTATAGGGTACCTCTATTGGCCTGCTCTCTTTCTATAGATTCAAAAAGAGCCTTGAAATTTCCAGCACCGAAACCTTTTGCTCCCATTCTTTGAATAATTTCAAAGAATAATGTTGGACGGTCTTCGACAGGTTTTGTGAAAATCTGCAAGAGATATCCTTCTTCATCGGCATCAATCATAATTGCCAGCTTCTGAAGTTCACCAATATCTTCTTTCATCATCTTCATATGCTCACCTAACCTGTTAGGGATATCATCATAATAAGCTTGAGGAGGTGCAGAAAGAAACTCAATTCCCTTAGACCTTAGCTCTCCGACAGTTTTAAGGATATCATCTGTAGCAATGGCAATATGCTGTACCCCTGAACCTTCATAAAAATCTAAATATTCTTCAATTTGAGAACGCTTTTTACCCTTTGCCGGCTCATTAATAGGGAATTTTATTCTACCGTTACCATTACTCATCACCTTACTCATAAGTGCTGAATACTCAGTATGAATTTGCTTATCATCAAAGGACAAAAAATTCACAAATCCCATGACATCCTCATACCACTTCACCCATGTATTCATCTCGCCCCATCCAACATTACCAACCATATGGTCAATGTACTTCAAACCGATTGATGGAGGGTTATAGTCAGATTCCCATTTTCTAAAGCCTGGTAAAAACTCTCCTTTGTAATTTTTACGCTCAACAAACATATGGACTGTTTCACCAAACGTATAAATTCCTGCCCGCACTACCTCACCATGCTTGTCTTTTTCAACGACAGGTTCCATATATGACTTGGCACCTCTTTTTACAGTTTCCTCATAAGACTTCCTAGCATCATCGACCCACAGAGCAACGATTTTAACACCATCACCATGTTTTTTAACATGCTCACCTATTTCTGATTTACTATTTAACGCTGTAGTTAGAACGAGTCTTATTTTATCTTGCTTTATAACATAGGAAACACGGTCTTTTAAACCAGTTTCTAGACCTGCATATGCATATGACTGAAATCCAAATGCTGTTTTATAAAAATGAGCTGCTTGCTTTGCATTTCCAACATAAAACTCTACATAGTCGGTTCCCATTAGTGGTAGGAAATCCTGAGCATCTTCAAAAATCTTCTCAAATCCGTATTCTACATTTTTAACTTCTTTCATTTTTAACTTTTTAAGGGTCTAACTAATGTATCCAAGATTTATAATAATCTTTAACTTCTATTTCAAGAGCCTGCTTTGTTAATTTAAGTGGTTTAAAAGTATCCACCATCACGGCAAGTTCTTCAGTTTTCTTTTTACCAATACTTCGCTCGTAAGCTCCGGGGTGCGGGCCATGGGGTATTCCCGAAGGATGAAGTGTAATCTGACCTTTAGAGATGTCATTTCGGCTCATGAAGTCACCATCTACATAGTATAAAACTTCATCTGAATCAATATTACTATGGTTGTATGGAGCAGGAATAGCATCGGGATGATAATCATAAAGTCTCGGGCAGAAAGAGCAAATGACAAAAGCCGAGGTTTCAAAAGTTTGATGAACAGGAGGCGGTTGATGCACCCTACCTGTTATGGGCTCGAAATCGTGAATTGAAAAAGCATAAGGGAAATTATATCCGTCCCAGCCAATTACATCAAATGGATGAGAAGCATAATTGTAATCATAAAGAATTCCTTCTTTTTTGATTTTAACGATAAAGTCTCCTTTTACATCATGTGTTTCTAGATTCTCTGGAGTACGCAGATCTCTTTCACAGAAAGGGGAATGCTCAAGTAATTGCCCAAACCAATTTCTGTAACGTTTTGGAGTATATATTGGATGGGTAGACTCTATAATAAAATGCCTATTGACTTCATTATCGAAACGCATTTGGTAAATCATTCCTCGAGGGACAACCAAATAATCACCGTAAGAAAAATCAATATTCCCCACTTGAGTTCTCAACGTACCTGTGCCCTCATGAATAAAAATAACTTCATCAGCATCAACATTTTTATAAAAATAGTGCTCAGTCAAGTTTTTTGGACGCGACAAATGCAGAGTTACATCACTATTTGTCAAAACGGGTATTCTCGAATCAATTAAATCATCTATAACTGGAACATCGAACCCCTTAAAGGCCCTCATTTGCATGTTTTTCCCAATTGCAATTTCTGGACTAATATCTTTGGACCCTAATATCTCCTGAACTCCTGTTGGTGCATGCGTGTGATAAAGTAAAGAAGACATTCCATCAAAACCAATGGTTCCAAATAACTGCTCATGGTATAAGGCACCATTACCTTGTCGAAATACAGTATGTCTTTTGTGAGGGATTGAACCTAATTTTTTGTAGAATGGCATAATAACAATGAAATTAATAAAAATTCACTTCACAAATTAATACCTAATTAATGAAATAAAAAATGACTAATCTCAGTTTTGATGATTATTTCATTTCAAAAGTTATTTTTGTAGAAATCTTAGCTATGTCAAAAATTCTCGTGATTGGTGCCTGCGGGCAAATTGGAATTGAATTGGTGCTCGAATTGCGTAAATTATATGGGCCACAAACCGTTCTTGCCTCAGATATAAAAGACATCTGTCCTAAAGCAATAGCAAACGGCCCGTACCATTGCTTAGACATTATGGACAACAATAAACTTGAATCTATCGTAGAAGATCACGATGTAAAACAGGTTTATCTGTTGGCCGCATTATTATCCGCAACTGCAGAAAGCAAGCCCCGATTTGCATGGGATCTTAATATGGAAGGATTGTTTAACGTGTTAGAGCTTGCTAAAAATAATAAAATAAACAAAATATTCTGGCCAAGCTCAATTGCTGTGTTTGGGTCTAATTCACCAATGAACCAAACCCCCCAGCATACTACAATGGAGCCAAGCACCGTTTACGGCATAACAAAACTCGCTGGAGAAAGGTGGTGCGAATATTATCATAACAAATATGGTGTTGATGTTAGAAGCATTAGGTATCCTGGACTAATCTCCTACAAAAGTGCCCCTGGTGGTGGGACAACAGACTATGCCGTAGATATATTTATAAAAGCGGTAGCGGACGAAGCATACACATGCTACCTGAGTGAAGACACTAAATTGCCAATGATGTACATGAGCGATGCGATTAGAGCGACTATTGAAATAATGGAAGCACCTACTTATCAAATAAAAATTAGAAGCTCCTACAACCTTGCAGGTTTAAGTTTCAATCCAAAAGAGCTTGCAACAGAAATTGAAAAGCAGCGAGGTGACTTTAAAATAACCTACGCACCCGATTTCCGACAGTCAATTGCCGATAGTTGGCCAAATTCAATTGATGACAAATATGCTCAAACCGATTGGGATTGGGAAAACCGAATCAATTTAAAGACACTTGTATCAAAGATGCTCCACGGTTTATCCGAAGACTAAGAGGGTTTCATGAAATAAAAAGCAACCTGTCTTTATTTTGTTCAACGTTTTTGTTGTTTTATTAAACAATTTTTGTTTAACTTTATACCATTAATCTCAAACAAAACAAAATGTCAACTATCGAATTCACAGAAGCCTTAATGGATATTGAGACAAACCTTAAGTCATTCGCTTTAGGTTTTACAAGAAATCAAGAGGATGCCAAAGATTTAACTCAAGACACAATGCTTAAGGCTATAAACTACAAAAGCTACTATACGCCGCAGACTAATTTTAAAGCATGGGTATTTACAATTATGCGAAATATCTTTATCAATCAGTATAGAAGAAAGGTAAAATCACGTACTATTTTTGATAACTCAAAAGAATTATACCTGATTACCAATAGCAAAGGACACGAGCAAAGTGCTGTTTCACAAATTGCAACGCAAGACATCGAAGATAAAATAGATAGCCTTAGCAATGAATACAAAGCGCCATTTAAACTTCACTTTAGTGGATTTAAATACAAAGAAATAGCAGACCGATTAGAGATTCCTATTGGAACGGTTAAAAGTAGAATCTTCATAGCCCGAAAAAAATTAATAGATTTGCTTCCCGATTACAATTATGTTTTAAATTAAAAAATGCCTTTAAAAGTTATTATTATTGGTTCCGGTGTGTCAAGCCTTTCTGCAGCTTCATTTCTTGCGAAAGAAGGCCATGACGTAACTATAATCGAAAAAAACAAAGAAATTGGAGGCCGCGCTAGAAAATTCAGTGCTGAAGGATTTACTTTTGACATGGGACCAAGCTGGTATTGGATGCCTGATGTTTTTGAAGATTTTTATAAAAAATTCAACCATACAACAAGTGACTTTTATAATTTAAAAAGACTTGATCCATCCTACAGAGTTTATTGGAAAGATGAAACCCATACCGATTTACCTGCCGATATGGAAGCCTTAGAAAATTGGTTCGAAGCCAATGAAAAAGGAAGCGCCATAAAGTTGAGAGCTTTTTTAAAAGATGCTCAAATCAAATATGAAATTGGCATGAAAGATTTTGTTCACAAACCAAGTATGAGCATTTTTGAATTTGCAAATAAGAAAGTATTTAAAGGTTTGTTAAATATGAATCTATTTTCATCGATAGGAAAATTGATTAGAAAAAACTTTACCAACGAAAAAATTATTGGACTTCTTGAGTTTCCAGTCCTTTTTCTTGGTGCTATGCCAAACGAAACGCCTGCGCTATATTCGCTCATGAATTATGCAGACATTAAACTTGGAACCTGGTACCCTGAGGGCGGAATGCACAAATTCATAGAGGCATTCGAACTAATCGCACTTGAGAATAAGGTAAAATTCATTACTGATGAAGAGGTCATATCCTTTGACAAGGTAGACCGCAAAATAAAGTATGTAATCACTTCTAAAGCTTCTTATCCTGCAGATGTCATTATATCTGGAGCTGATTACCAGCATACAGACAAAAAACTTCTGAATGGTCATGCAAATTATTCTGACAAATATTGGGATAAAAGAGTTATGGCTCCATCCTGCTTACTTTTCTATGTAGGCGTCAATAAAAAGCTTAAAGACATCCAACATCACAATCTATTTTTTGATGAATCTTTAGAGCAACACTGTAAAGAAATTTATAAAGATCCAAAATGGCCAAGCGCTCCATTGTTTTATGTTTGTGCACCATCTGTGACGGATTCTACCGTGGCTCCATCAGGAAGTGAGAATTTATTTTTCCTTATTCCAATCGCTCCTGATCTTAAGGACGATAAGGAAACAAGAGAGAAATATTTCACCATACTATTAGACCGTTTTAAGCAGAAAACAGGAAATGACATCACCGAGAACATTGTTTACAAAAAAAGCTTTTGTATTGAGGATTTTAAGAGTGAATACAATGCCTTTAAAGGAAATGCATATGGATTAGCGAATACTTTGCGCCAAACTGCTATATTAAAGCCCTCTTTAAAGAATAAAAACTTAGATAATTTCTATTATACCGGTCAATTGACTGTTCCAGGCCCTGGGGTTCCACCGTCAATTGTTTCTGGAGAAGTTGTTGCAAAATACGTACTTAAACACCATTCATAAAATGAAAGCTATATTTGACGACCTAAGCCAAGAGATGAGTAAACTGACCACACGTCGCTACAGCACATCCTTTTCGTTAGGTATACGTTTTCTTAATACGGAACTTCATAAGCCTATATACTCGATCTATGGATTTGTTCGTTTTGCCGATGAAATTGTAGATTCATTCGAAGGTTATGATAAGGCTTTTCTTCTTAAGGAATTTAAAGAAAACACCTACGAGGCTATTGAGAAAAAAATATCTCTAAATCCTATTCTAAATTCATTTCAATGGGCAGTAAACAAATATAATATTTCGCATGAGCTCATTGAAACTTTTTTAAATTCAATGGAAATGGACCTTTATAAAAAAGTTCATGACAAAGAAACATACGATCGCTATATACTAGGGTCTGCTGAGGTAGTGGGCTTAATGTGTCTAAAAGTATTTGTTGGTGGCGACGAGTCGGAATACGATCGACTAAAAATGAATGCCATGAAGCTTGGCTCAGCCTTTCAAAAAATCAACTTTTTACGAGACCTAAATGATGATTTCAATGAGTTAGGAAGAACTTATTTTCCAGGTATACATATGACCGAATTCAATAACATCGTCAAAAAAGAAATTGAAGAAGACATTGACAAAGACTTTAGACTTGGTTATGAAGGAATCCTTATGTTGCCAAAACAAGCACGTTTCGGTGTTTACATGGCTTATAAATACTATTTTAAGTTGTTTAAAAAAATTCAACGGACGCAAGCCGCAACAATCTTAGAAGAACGGGTAAGAATTCCAAACCGAAAAAAAGCACGCATTCTTGTTACCTCTTATGTGCGTCACAATCTAAATATTCTTTAATATGATTGAAGTTCAACTGGTAGATGCACAAGACCAGCCGACTGGTACTATGGAGAAAATTGAAGCACACAGATTGGGTTTATTACATCGTGCACTCTCCGTTATTATTGTTAACTCTCAGAAAGAATTACTGCTCCAGCGCAGAGCAAACGCAAAATACCACTCACCAGGGCTTTGGACGAACACCTGTTGCAGCCACCCATATCCAGCTGAGCTTCCATTAGCTGCTGCGAACCGAAGATTAAAAGAGGAAATGGGAATGGATACAGACCTTGAATATGTATTCAAGTTTCTTTACAAAGTAGACTTCGAGAACGGATTAATCGAACATGAGCTCGATCATGTTTTTGTTGGTCAATCTGATGAAAACCCTAAGTTAAACCCGGAGGAGGCAATGGATTTCAAATGGGTCTCAATTACAGCTCTTGAGAAGAACATGAATGAGAACCCAGAGGCCTATACATTTTGGTTTAAATTAATCATTCAGTCCTATGGAGACTCCTTAAAAAGTTATTTATAATGAAAGTTTGTAGAATCGCAAAATTTAATGCCGCCCACAGACTCTATCGCCCAGATTGGGCAGATGAGAAGAATGATTTGATATTTGGGAAATGTAACAACCCTAATTTCCATGGTCACAATTACGTATTAGAAGTATGGGTTGATGGGAAAATAGACCCTGAAACGGGCTATGTGATTGATTTAAAAGTTCTGAAAGAAATCATTAATGATGAAATTATTGAACGTTTTGATCATCGAAACCTAAATCTAGATTGTCCAGAATTCAATAATTTAATTCCAACTGCCGAGCATATCAGTATTGTTTGTTGGGATTTATTACGTGTAAAATTAGATCTTAAATACGATTTATCAGTACGTTTATGGGAAACCGAAAACAACCTCTTCGAGTATTCTGGCAGCTAAAAACTAAACCATCATAGCTATGCAAACCACAGTCTCCAAACAATTTAAAGAAATGGAAGACAGAGAATACACGTCATTTCTCAATTCACTTTCAGGAGCAAAGCCAGCTTTTTTAATTGGCTCAGGTACAGGCAGCGATGAGAATGTAGCTATTTTCAATTCCATTACACATCTTGGAGCCAACCCGCCATTAATGGGGTTCATTCAAAGACCTACGAGTGTCGAAAGGCATACCTATGAAAATATTCTTAAGTATGGACATTACAGTTTTAATTTAATTTCGGAAGACATGTATCTGAAGGGACATCAAACATCGGCGCGCTACCCCAAAGGACAAAGTGAATTTAAAGAAGTAGGCTTAACGCCCACATATAGAACCGGAATGAAATGCCCATTTGTGGAAGAGTCTCCGCTTCATATTGCTTTAGAACTTTTTGATGACATCAAGATAAAATCAAACAATACCCATTTGATCGTAGGTAAGATAATATCTGTTTCTAAATTGGGAATAAAGAACGAGAAAGCAACAGATATCAATTTTAAAACCCTGAATGGTGTTAATGTGTCTGGGCTTTCAAATTATTATTCTTTACAAAAGCTTTCCTCACTCCCTTATGCTAAGGTTAAATAATGGATATGAAATTCAATAAATCTATATTTTGGCATAGACGAGATCTAAGAATTGAGGACAATGCTGGGCTTTTCAAAGCTCTTTCGAATTCGACTGAGGTACTTCCTGTTTTTATTTTTGATCGTTCAATCCTGTCAAAATTGCCTAAGAGAGACAGACGCGTTTTATTTATTCATCAAGAAATCACAAAACTGAAGAAACAATACCATGCTTTAGGTTCAGACCTCTTGGTTCTGTATGGAGAACCTATAGAGCTCATTCCGCAGTTAGCCTCAACTAACTCAGCAAATGCTGTATTTACAAATCGAGACTACGAGCCCTACGCCATTGGACGTGACAAAACCATTCATGAAACCTTACAAAAAACAAAAATTGAATTTATAGGAACCAAAGACCATGTCGTTTTTGAAAAAAACGAAGTATTAAAAGCAGATGGACTCCCCTACACAGTCTACACCCCTTACTCCAGAAAATGGAAAGATTATTTTAAAGGTCATTATATCAGTAAATACCCAAGCGAGGATTTGGTTGAAAAACTAACGAAACGAACTGAAAAACAAGATCTCACAGAATTAATCGAAATGGGATTCGAAAATACCACCTTGGCATTTCCAGAAAAAACAGTTTTAAAGAAGACACTAAGCTCTTATAATGAGAAAAGAGATTTCCCTTCTCAGGAGGGCACCTCGTTAATGGGTATTCACCTTCGCTTTGGGACACGAAGTATTAGATCTCTTGTCAATGAGTCGATTGGAAAGAGTGAGACTTATCTAAACGAGCTAATTTGGCGTGATTTTTACCAAATGATATTGTACCATTTTCCACATTCAGCAGAAAATTCGTTTAGAAAAAAGTATGATCTAATTGAATGGGAAAAAAACATGACGCTCTTTGATTTATGGTGTCAGGGAAAAACAGGATATCCAATTGTTGATGCTGGAATGAGAGAATTAAATGCGACTGGATTCATGCACAATCGAGTCCGTATGATTGTAGCATCTTTTTTAACCAAACATTTATTAATAGATTGGAGACTAGGAGCCGCCTATTTCGCTGAGCATCTATTAGATTTTGAGTTAGCGAGTAATACAGGTGGCTGGCAATGGGCAGCGGGATGTGGTTGTGATGCCGCCCCCTATTTCCGTATATTCAACCCCTATACGCAGCAACAAAAATTTGATAAAAACTTTACCTACATAAAAAAATGGGTGCCTGAATTCGGTACAGACGAATATACAGAAGCAATTGTTGAGCACAAGTTTGCAAGAGAAAGAGCGCTCAGTAGATATAAAAAAGGATTAGATAAATTATGACTATTGGAGAGAGATTCCCGGAATTAAATATTCAAAATCAATATGGTAAAAACATTGATTTTAAAAACTTCATAGGCACTAAAAATATTGTTCTCTTTTTTTACCCAAAAGATTTTACGCCCGGATGCACTAAAGAAGCGTGTAGCTTTCGCGATAATTTTGACCGCTTTAAAACATTCAATTGTGAAATTATAGGAGTCTCATCAGACAGTGAGAAAAGACACCTCTCTTTTTCTAATAAATACGAACTGAATTATAACCTCATTGCAGATAGTAATCAAGAATTAAGGGGATTATTTGATGTTCAAAGAAACTTATTTGGACTGATTCCTGGCCGCGTAACATTTGTTTTCAACGAAAAAGGAATCTGTATCGGAACCTATAACTCAATGAGCAATGCAGAGGGACATATTAGCCATGCCTTAAATTGTTTGCAAAAAGACAAGGAATAAGGCTAATCCTTAAGAACACCTCTAGAAATCACTATTTTCTGTACTTCAGAAGTCCCTTCATAGATTTGGGTAATCTTGGCATCTCTCATTAATCGCTCTACATGGTATTCTTTAACGAAGCCATAACCTCCATGTATCTGAACGGCTTCAACTGTCTGTTCCATAGCAACTTTTGAAGCATAAAGCTTCGCCATTGCGCTGGATTGATCATAATTTCTTCCTTGATCCTTATCCATAGCCGACCTGTATACTAAAAGTCGTGCTGCCTCAATTTCGGTGGCCATGTCTGCTAATTTAAATGCAATCGCTTGGTGCTTATAAATCTCTTTACCGAAAGCTTTTCTTTGCTTAGAATATTCTAAAGATAGCTCCAAACCACCCGCAGCAATACCCAGTGCTTGTGCAGCAATACCGATCCGGCCACCTGAAAGAACTTTCATAGCAAACTTAAAACCGAAACCATCTTCACCTATACGATTCTCTTTAGGAACTTTGACATCATTAAAAAGTAATGTATGTGTATCGCTACCTCGGATACCAAGCTTGTCTTCTTTTGCACCGACGATGAAACCATCCATACCGCGTTCAATTATAAAAGCGTTGATTCCTTTATGGCCTGCTTCAACATTGGTTTGGGCAATCACGATATAAATACTAGCCGAGGACCCATTCGTGATCCAATTTTTAGTTCCATTCAATAAGTAATAGTCCCCTTGATCTATTGCAGTTGTTTTTTGAGATGTCGCATCTGAACCTGCTTCTGGCTCTGACAAACAGAATGCACCTATTTTTTGACCGGAAGCCAAGGATATCAAATATTTTTGTTTTTGTTCTTCTGTTCCAAATTTATCAAGCCCCCAACACACTAAAGAGTTATTGACCGACATGCAAACCGATGTAGATGCATCAACTTTAGAAATTTCTTCCATAGCCAACACATAAGAAAGCGTATCCATACCACTTCCTCCATACTCAGGAGAAACCATCATACCCATGAAACCTAGCGCTCCGAGCTCCTTGATTTGTTCAGTCGGGAATTCCTGGTCATTATCACGTTGAATTACGCCTTTCTTTAAAACGTTCTGTGCAAAATCTCTTGCCGCTTCTTTTACAGATAACTGCTCTTCTGATAGGTCAAAATTCATATTGGTGAAATTTAAATTAATTTTGACAAAAATACTTATTTCTAAGGGGATTAAAAAAAGCAGATGAATTTAAAAAATTTGATTGGGCTTATGAGTGGCACATCATTAGATGGCTTAGACATAGCGCATGTCAAATTTGAAGAAAATGAGAATGGTGTTGATTTCTCGATTATGAGTTGCAGAACGATTAGCTATCCACCTGATTTAGAAGAGGATATTAGACAATCTAGCAAAAAAAGTGTGCAAGAAATACAAATACTGGATAAGACCATTGGTCTTTTTTATGCAGAGCAGGTAAAGCTTTTTTTAAATGATTTTAATATCGAACGCAATTCAATTGAAGCGATAGCTTCCCATGGACAAACCATACTGCATCAACCTGAAAATAGATTTACTTTGCAAATAGGTTGCGGCAGCTCCTTAGCATACCACACTGGTATCCCCGTAATAAACAACTTCAGAGCTTTAGACATTGTTGCAGGCGGTCAAGGAGCACCGCTGGTTCCCATTGGGGATTTTAACTTGTTTAAAGATCAAGCAGAAGCCTATTTAAACATTGGCGGATTTTGCAACATTAGCTTTAAAGACAATGACACGGTTCATGCCTTTGACGTATGTCCGGGAAACTTACCCCTTAATAAATATGCCAAAGAACTCCATCAACCATTTGACAAAGGAGGCGAATTTGCAAGAAAAGGAAATTTAAACCTTGCTCTTTTAGCTGCTCTAAATACACTAGATTACTATAAACGACCTGCACCAAAATCACTAGGTACAGAGTGGTTAGATGCACATTTCTACCCTTTGGCCCTACCTATTAACAATCCTCATGATGGACTTAGAACAATTACAAGACATATCGCAGAACAAATCTCGAACACATTAGAAACAAACCATTTAAGTTCCGTTTATATTACAGGAGGCGGCGCAAAAAATGATTTTCTAATAGAGAAAATTAAAACTTTATTCAAGGGAGAAGTTGTCATTCCAGAACCAAATATTATTGACTTTAAGGAAGCATTAATCTTTGCCTACCTTGGCTATTGCTACTTGCTCAACCGAACCACAACCATACCATCAGTCTCTGGATCAGAGACCTCTTTATGCACAGGAGTGTTCCATAAACCCGGCTACCCTACTTTTCCACATCCGTAATGTTAGTAAATTGAAAAAAAACGAATCGATTGCATTAGGTTATTGTTACTTTTGTTGACACTTTGATCGTACATACACCATGAAAGAATTATTAGAGAAATTTGAAAACAAGCAACCTGAAATCGTTTTTGAGTGGAGCGATGCAGAAACAGATGCTAAAGGATGGGTCGTCATTAATTCACTTCGTGGTGGTGCTGCAGGTGGTGGTACGCGTATGAGAAAAGGATTGGACAAAAGAGAAGTAGAATCTCTTGCCAAAACAATGGAGATAAAGTTTACTGTCGCTGGCCCACCAATTGGTGGCGCGAAGTCAGGAATAAACTTTGACCCAAAAGACCCTAGAAAAGAAGAAGTTCTCAGAAGATGGTATGCTGCGGTTTCTCCATTATTAAAGCATTACTATGGAACCGGAGGAGATTTAAATGTTGATGAAATTCACGAGGTGATTCCAATCACAGAGGACTGCGGTGTATGGCATCCACAAGAAGGTGTCTTTAACGGTCATTTCCAACCTAAAGAGGCTCAAAAGATTAATAGAATTGGCCAACTTAGGCAAGGTGTACTTAAAGTTATCGAAAACGAATTATTCACACCATCAGTAGCTAGAAAGTATGTTATTGCTGATATGATTACCGGTTATGGTGTAGCCGAATCTATCAAGCACTACTACGCTATTTGGGGTGGTCAATTAGAAGGTAAAAAAGTTATTGTTCAAGGTTGGGGAAATGTAGGCTCTGCAGCTGCCTTTTACCTGTCACAAAGCAGTGCTAAAGTAGTCGGAATAATTGATCGCGTTGGAGGACTCATCAAAACTGACGGATACTCATTTGAGGAGATTAGAGATTTATTCCTTAATAAAAACGGAAATGAATTGGTCTCTTCTGAAATGCAAAACTACGATGCTGTTAACGATAAAATATGGGATACTCAAGCTGATGTTTTTATCCCGTGTGCTGGATCAAGAATGATTTCTAAAGAACAATTAGATAGAATGATTCAGTCTGGCATTAAGGTTATTTCAGCGGGTGCTAACGTTCCTTTCGCAGATCCTGAAATATTCTTTGGTTCAATTGCTGAGAAGGCAGATAAATCACTTGCACTCATTCCTGATTTCATTGCAAACTGTGGTATGGCACGTGTTTTTGCTTACCTCATGTCTAACGACCTTAAAAAACTTGAAGACAACGAAATATTTAAAGACACAAGCAACATCATAAAAAATGCTCTGAAAGAAACATATAAAGTAAATCCAAGTACTACAGGCTTGGCGAAATCAGCCTTTGAAATCGCATTAAACCAATTAGTTTAACATTATGGAGATCTTTATTCTAGTCATTTTTGTTCTCGGATATTTTGCAATCACAATTGAACATACCTTAAAAATAGACAAGCTTATTCCGGCTTTAGTAATGATGGCATTGGCTTGGGCTGGAATTGCATTCGGTCTAGAATCATTCACGACTTGGTTTGACCCAGGAAACCACCACCTTGTGGATGGCTTCGCCAATCTTCCTTTATCGGGAAGCCATGGAGAAATGTCTAAAATGGATTGGATGGAGGAAACCTTGCTACACCATTTTGGGAAAACTTGTGAAATCTTAATATTTCTAGTTGGTGCAATGACCATTGTTGAAATAATAGATCATTTTAATGGTTTTCAGACTTTCAAATCAATGATTAGCACAAGGAAAAAATCAAAGCTATTATGGATCGTTTGTATCTTAGCCTTTATTCTTTCTGCGATTATCGACAACCTTACTGCAACAATTGTTTTGATTACCATTCTAAGAAAAATAATCAAGGATAAAAATCTACGCATGTGGTTTGCCGGTATGATTATTATCGCTGCTAACGCCGGAGGCGCATGGTCCCCAATTGGAGATATTACAACAACAATGCTTTGGATGCAAGATAAAGTAACGGCATGGGTTCTTATAGAATCACTGCTGATTCCTTCCTTAGTTTGTATGATTATCCCAACATTTATCGCTACCTACCTCCCAATATTTAAAGGTGAGATAGAAGTAGAAGAACGTTCGGAAGAAAGAAGTAAAAACAGTTCTTTCATGCTTGTATTGGGCTTACTACTGATCGTATTTGTACCCATCTTCAAGACAATGACCCACCTACCTCCTTATATAGGGATGATGCTCTCTTTAGGAATAATGTCAATGGTCGCTGAGATTTTAACGAATAGAGATTTCTCCCTAACAAAAAAAGAAAAAGGCGAACATGACCATGGTCCTACATTTAAGGCCCTTACCAAAATTGAAATGCCTAGTATTTTATTTTTCTTAGGAATCCTAATGACAGTTGCCGCATTAGAGTCTTTAGGAATGATTTATACATTTGGAAATACCGTAAATGCTCGAATGGACCAAGACTTATTTGTTTCTTTACTAGGAATTGGGTCTGCAATTATAGACAATGTACCCCTTGTGGCTGCCTCCATGGGGATGTTCCAAGATGCTCCGGACTCACAGGTTTGGCACTTCATTGCATATGCTGCAGGTACAGGAGGATCGATGCTCATAATAGGTTCCGCTGCAGGTGTTGTGGCTATGGGTATGGAAAATATTTCATTCTTCTGGTACCTCAAGAGAATTTCCTTGTTGGCTCTTATTGGCTATTTTGCTGGTATTGGAGTCTTTTTAATTTTACAGTAACTAACAAACACTAATACGTTTAGATATTATGAATACATTTTTTTTAACCGCTACGCCCAAAGAAACGACAAAGACCTTTTGGGAAGTTTTCGTCAATACAGACGAGCTTGTTGGATTAACGATTAACGTAACGCTTCTTCTTATTTTAGGATATGTCGTATTTATTTTCGTGAAAAAATATTTCGACTATAACAGCATACTGAAAAGCTACAG
>TARA_B110000459_G_scaffold201179_1_pt1 | contig 24624 bp, 21 predicted proteins | sample TARA_B110000459 | Tara Oceans TARA_B110000459 (sample SAMEA4398296) | marine metagenome | biome: Polar Biome; feature: [SRF] surface water layer (ENVO:00010504); material: water (ENVO:00002006), including particulate matter (ENVO:01000060) such as... | depth 5 m | reverse complement strand
TTTAATATTGGATATGTTTTAGATGCATAGGCGGCAAAAGGTGCAATCCCAATTACCGCGCTAGAAAACCTCTCAAGTACACTTAAGGTGCTGTTGGCTAGTTTTTTTGGCTCTCTAAACGAGGGCCTATTCAACTTAAAACTAAAGCCTAAGCTCCTAAATACGTCTGCATACCTTTCGGGAGTTGAGCGCAAAGGACTAAAGTTGACACCTTCTGTAAGTGCTCTTTTTTGTGAACGCCCCTTGTTAATTTGATTAAATTTAATTTCAAACAAAAAGTACTTTAAAACATGTGTTCTTAATACGTTGTGAAGATCGGCAACTGCATCTATGTTGAGTTTCCGTATTTGTTTTGACAGCTTATATAACCCAAAAAAACCTATGTGTAACTCCTTAAAGTCGGCCAATATAACAGTTGCTGTTTTCACATCTCTAAAAAGAGGTGCAAACTGTTTCTTAGTTAAAACTGTGAGCTTTACCTTTGGATTGGATTGAGAGAAAGCTGAAAGTACTGGTACGGACATTGCCACATCTCCCATGGAAGAAAGCCTGATAACTAATATGTGTTTAATATCCGACACTCTTGAAAATAAGTTATTTAACTCCTCTTAACACTGGATTTAGTTCGTCATCGTTGTACATCTTCATTTGCTTATAAACCTTCATGTACTTAAAGCCGCTACTAATATCCTCAAGTAGTTCGTCAATGGCAGAAGATAAATCTGTTCGCTGCTCTAAAAGAATATTCAACTTAATTAGACAGTTTTTCTGATGAGATTCTGAAGCGCCTTCACGAACCGTTTCAAGTTTCATGTGGAAAATCTTTAGCGCTAATATTGATAAACGGTCAATAGCCCATGCTGGACTTTCAGAGTTAATTTTAGCCCCAGGAATCGGCTTTATATCCTTGTAAGTATTTAAAAAATAACTATCTATAAACTCTACAGTATCCGTTCGGTCTTGATTTGAAGCGTCAATCATACGCTTTAATTTTAATGCTCCTACCGGATCAATATTTGGATCTCTTATAATGTCTTCGTAAGCCCATTGCACAGTATCTATCCAGCATTTTCTAAAAAGCAAGTGCGCGATTAAATCCTGATCTTTGCCGTATTTATTTTGAAAGGGCTGGTCTACTGAATTTAAAACTTTGTAAGAGGTAATGACCTCTTGGAAAATGGAATTGGCTTTACTAGAAAACATACTATTAAGTTTTATCTGACAAATATAAGGGGAATTATTTAGTTTGATTAATGTGCTAGAATATATTAAATGGTATTTGAAGCATTGTCACTATAAATAAAGAGACTATAATAAGATCCTTCATCCAGCGAAACTTTGCAGTTTCAGAAAAGTTAGCTATTAAAATAGCTAAAGGAGCCACTACAAAAATATACAACTCATTACTTTCTTCTTGGCTACACAAAAAAGCACCAAAACTTACTACGATAATAAAAATAAGCAATACGAGGCTAGGTCTGTTGAATCTGTTTTTAAAAAAGCCAGACAAAAAGTAATTTATAATCCCAAAAATAATGATGATTGTAATAAAAAGACTAAATCTTGTGCGTTTTTTTAAAATGAAATCCTGTACTTCAAAACTAAGGCGAGGTAAATATTGATAAATATTTGGAAGCTGATCATGAGCAACAAAACTAATGGAAGTGCAAATATTAACAAATGCAAAAATACCGAATAAGGGAATTAGTATATTTTTTATTTCAAACACTGAGTACAAAGCAAGACCTAGTATTAAAGGGATAAAGAAGAAAATTGAAAACGAGTCAAATAGCGTCGCAAGACAAATCCAAAGGGTAGCGTCTAATATCTTTTTTTTAATATTAGCTTTATTTTTTAAACTTACTATTCTTCTAAGTGAAAGAAGTATGAAAAGATTAGCGATTAATGTAGACGTATAGTCTAAGATTTGTGGAAACACTCCAACAAATAAACAAAAAAAAAGAGCGGCAAAGCTATTGTTTTGAGTAATATTGTTTTTGGTGACTATAAAAATCAGGACAAAAAAAGAGGCTATCACAACAAGAAGACATGCACCTTCCTTTAAATAATTTTGGATGGTACTCTCAAAATCACTCACAAAAATTCGTTGATGAAAAAACAAAGAAATCAGTACAATTGAAAATATTATATAGTGAATTGGTTTAGATGTCTTAAAAAAGCTTGTAATCATATAAAGTGTTGACTATATTTGCAACGTAAATATAAGGATATTATAAAACTGTTAAGATTGTTTTAAACACACTTAAATTATTTTCCGCATTTAATAACCATAATGAGAATAAATTAAAACCCATGAAAGACTTATTTAATGCCATCCAAGAGCTTTGCGAAAACGTTTTGTTTGTTCCTTTTAACGAACTTAGAGAGATAGAGTTAACAAACTGGTGGGGCGCTAACATAGCCACATGGGTTTTTATGGGTATTGGGGTGATTGCCTTTGTTTACTGGATGCTACAATTGAAGTCTTTTAGTGACAATAATGAAGAAGACAAAAGCATTTCCTCACACTCATATCTATAAATCAAAGCCGATATCCTTTCGATAATTCATCGATTCAAATTTAATTTTGTCTATTGAATTATACGACTTTTCTAGAGCCGAACGAAAGTCATCTCCAAGCGATGTGACTGTCAAAACACGACCTCCAGAGGTAATTACCTTTCCGTCTATATTGGTTGCGCCTGCGTGAAACACTATTGAATCCTTAACGTCCTCTATTCCTGTAATTTCTTTACCTTTGTCATAAGCTTCTGGATAGCCTCCGGAAACCACCATGACGGTTACGGCTGTTTTTGGGTCAATTTCAATTTCAATTTCGTTTAACCTTTCGTCATTGATCGCTTTGAAAATTTCTACAAGATCTGTTTTTAGCCTTGGCAACACAGCTTCTGTTTCAGGATCTCCCATTCGAACGTTATATTCAATAACCATAGGCTCATTGTCAACAACAATCAGTCCTATAAAAATAAACCCTTTATAGGGGAGATTATCTTTTGTAAGGCCCTCTACAGTTGGTTTTACAATTCTATTTTCAATCTTAGTTAATAAGTTCAAGTCCGCAAAAGGAACTGGTGAAATAGCGCCCATACCTCCTGTGTTTAACCCTGTATCTCCTTCTCCAATTCGTTTATAGTCTTTAGCCGTCGGGAGTAACTTATAATGCTTCCCGTCAGTTAAAACAAAACAACTTAACTCTATTCCATCCAAAAACTCTTCGATAACTACTTTAGTGCTTGCGGCTCCAAATTTAGAGTCGACTAACATATTCTTAAGCTCTTGTTTAGCTTCCTCTAGTTCTTTTACTATTAGCACTCCCTTTCCAGCTGCTAAGCCGTCAGCTTTAAGCACGTAGGGTGGTGTGAGGGACTCTAGAAACGTGTATCCCTCATTGACGGTTTCTTTGGTGAAGCTTTCGTAGGCAGCCGTTGGAATTTGGTGACGACATAAAAATTCCTTAGCGAATTCCTTGCTTCCCTCCAGTTGAGCTGCTGCTTTTTGAGGTCCAATTACAGCAACATGCTGTAGCTCAACGTCGTATAAGAAAAAATCATAAATACCGTTAACCAAGGGGTCTTCAGGGCCAACCACCACCATATTAATAGAATTAGCTAAAACTTGCTTCTTAATCCCTTCAAAATCTACAACAGAAATATTAAGATTTGTTGCTAGTGATGAAGTTCCTGAATTTCCTGGGGCGACAAAAAGCTGCTCACACAATGGACTTTGAGAAATTTTCCAAGCGAATGTGTGCTCTCTTCCTCCAGCACCTAGTATTAAAATATTCATGTTAGTTTTTTGAATTAATATGCTTTTTCTTCACCAACTAAAAAGTTAAAAACTGTTTGAAAGACAATTTTTACATCTAAGAAAAAAGACCAATTTTCTATATAAAAAACGTCGTGCTTAACCCGTCCGATTATATCTTTGTCTGACTCAACTTCACCCCTAAACCCACTAACTTGAGCTAATCCGGTGATGCCAGGCTTCACAAAATGACGAACCATAAATTTATCTATTTTTTTGGCGTACATGTCTGTATGACTTAGCATATGAGGTCTTGGACCAACTACAGACATATCTCCTAAAAAAACATTAAAGAACTGTGGCATTTCGTCAAGGCTTGTTTTTCGCAGAAACTTACCTATTGTTGTTATACGATTATCGCCACGAGTAACCTGAATCTGGTCTGCTGAATTGTTTAAAACCATAGACCTGAATTTAAAACAATTAAAAGACTTATAGTTGTGTCCATTTCTCAACTGGGTAAAAAACACGGGGCCTCTAGATTCAAATTTAATTAATATAGCCAATAATGGAGTAAGCCAAGAAAGCACTAACAGAATAATAGTTAACGAAAAAGTAATATCAAACATACGCTTTAATAAAAGGCTAAAGGGGTCGTCTAAAGGGATGATCCTAAACGTTAAAATTGGAATAATTCCATAGTAATCATGTTTTAGTTTCTTTGACAACACCTCAATATTATCTGGGATAAACTTTACAATCTTAAGATTGTTGTCTGCAAAATTGACTACCTCTAAAACATCTTTATTATTAAGTTCTGATGTAGAGCAGTAAATTTCATCAATTTCATTATCAAGAATGTAATTCCATATAGACTTTAAGTCAAGTTTAGTTCTATCTTTAAAGCAGATCGTTTTCTTGTTTATGAACCCTAATTGTGGGGTAGATTTAAAAAAATCTTCTAGCAAAAATGCTTGTTTACTAGCTCCTAAAATAATCGTATTTCTTGTATTTCCATTAAAATATCTTCGGTATCTCTTTAGTAAAAAGAACATTCCGTATTTTAAAAATGAAACAATTAATGAGACCGATAATATATATTTTATAATAATAATTGGGTCGAGCTCTAGCTTAAGGTTAAAACCTGAATAAGCAAACATTAATAAGCTGAAAAACAGCATTTGTCTTACTAGTAAGTTAAAAACTCTTGTACTTAACGAAAACCTATAAACATTATAAAATTTTGATATTAAGGCAGTTATGGTCCAGCCTAAAGAAATTGGAAAAACAAAGCTAAATATAGGAACTTCATTAAAAAAACAAAGAAGCCCAGTTAAGTTTATAGCAGCCAAATCGGCAACATAAGAAATGGGCCTTATAAATCCAGAGTATCGTCCTTGTTTAATTAAGCTCACTTATGGTTTTGTGTATTTCGAAAAATTATTGTGATTATTCTTGGTTAATTTGTCATTTGATAAGTTTTGAAAATATTCAAAAGTTATTTTTAACCCCTCATTTCGGACTTTTTGAGGAGTCCAATTTAATACTTTTTTAGCTAACGTAATGTCTGGTTGTCTTTTTAATGGATCGCCTTCAGGTAATGGACTAAAACTAATTTTCCGCTTAGAGCTTGTAAGTGCTAAGATCTCATGTGCAAATTCAATTATTGAAATTTCATCTGGATTTCCCAAATTAACCGGAAGAGTATAGTCACTAAATAATAATTTATAAATGCCATTCACTAAATCATCAACATAGCAAAATGATCGTGTTTGGGATCCTTTACCAAAAACAGTTAAATCCTCACCTCTTAGTGCCTGACCCATAAAGGCAGGAATAACACGACCATCATTAAGTCGCATTCGAGGTCCATAAGTATTAAATATACGTGCTATTCGGGTTTCCAGTCCATGAAAACGTTGATAAGCCATCGTTATTGCCTCTTGGAAGCGCTTCGCCTCATCATATACACCTCTTGGGCCAATTGAATTAACATTCCCGTAATAGTCCTCAGTTTGGGGGTGCACCAATGGATCTCCGTAAATTTCAGAGGTGGACGCCACAAGGATACGAGCTTTTTTAGCTTTTGCCAAGCCTAACAGATTGTGTGTTCCTAAAGATCCGACTTTAAGTGTTTGAATAGGAATTTTTAAATAATCAATGGGGCTTGCTGGAGAGGCGAAATGCAATATATAATCTATAGGCTCTTTGATATCAATTCGATCCGTAACATCATGATTGATAAAGTGGAACTTGGAGTGGGATAATAAATGCTGGATATTGTCCTTATCCCCTGTGATAAAATTATCCATCCCGACTACCCGAAACCCTTCGTCTATAAAGCGATCACATAAGTGAGATCCTAGAAAGCCTGCAGCTCCTGTAACAAGTATAGATTTGGACATATAATTAATTGGATATTATTACAAATGTAAGAAAATATTAATCTATGACAGACTTGAAAATGTTCTTAAATCTATATATGATTTGAAAAAGCTTATGTTTTACAACAAGAATTGTGAAATTTATATTTCCTATTAAATAGCGTTTCCACATACGGCTTGGTTCTTGATAAAGTCGATAAAACCATTCTAGCCCTAAATTCTGCAGCCATAAGGGCGCTCGTTTAACTTTACCGGAAACCACATCAAAACTACCGCCAACACCCATTATAAAGCTTACCTTTTCTAAAAGCTTTTTATTTTCATATAAAAAGTTTTCTTTGGTTGGTGAACTAATAGCTACAAATAAAATATTTGCTCCACTATTTGCTATTTCGCTTGCAATATTTTTTTCTTCTTCCTTTTTAAAATAGCCATTTCGGTAACCCGCGATGATATTTGAACTGTATTTGTTGGTATATTTGTCTACAACAGATTTAACCACCGCTTCCTTTGCTCCAAAAAAGAAAATTTTATAGTCTTGTTCATTAGCTAACTTTACTACGTTAACCATTAAATCTATCCCTGCTACACGCTCTTTCAAAGGTTTGCCTAGTATTTTGGATGCCCAAACTACTGCTTGACCATCTGCATTTATTAAGTCGCTTTCATTAATGCTTTTACGCAGCCGTAGGTCTTTTTGCATAGAAACAATTTTACCGGCGTTTACCACAACGTGATGTAATTGATTTCTATTACATATTGTATGATCTATAAGGTTCAGGGTTTCCTGCATATCTACGTTATGAATATGGGCGTTAAGTATGCTAATTTTTTTCATTTAAAAAAGAAGGTTTTGAAGTTAAAAAAGAATAGACAATTAATAACGATGTGAAATTTGTTAATAATTTCCCCGCAAAGCAACTGATAATAAAAAGGCTAATTAGAATCGCATAATCTCTTTGATGAATAATTATTTTATTCGTTCTGTAAATTATAAATAAAAATAAAACAGACCCTAGTGCGCCCCAAAAAAAGAATAAATCGAATAATTCCATTTCCACCCTATAATTTATAAAATTTCGATTATAAAACACAAAGTCAATAACAGAAATATCGCTGTTAAAAATGCTTTTAATGGTATTGGTCAGATTCGAGAATCTAGTACTTGTGAGTGACGACAACAATCCGTGATCATTGTAAATTCCTACGTGCTCTTTCGTCAAAATTAATAGTTTATTAATTACAAAATTTTTGAAAACCAAAAACCCAATTACAGACGTGCCGGCGAGTGCATAAAAAAGTTTTTTATTAAATTTGAAAAGTTTTATCACTAAAAACAAGAGGGTTAAAAAAATAACCGTTTTTGTCCCTGCCAAAGTTGCAACTGTTATGTTTATTAATATAATTATCTTAGACCTTCCTATTATAGGCTTAAAAAGATTTACTAAAATATAAAACCCATATATATAATTAGTATCACTAACCATATTTAGAATTCCATTATAACCTAATCGATCACCATTATATGTTTTAAAAATATATAATCTAAAACAAACTCCAACAATAATTAAAACGGAATTAAGAAATAGTGCGGCGTCTAAATACTTTAGTAAATCATTTCGGTTAGATTTATTATATGTTTTTAAAAAGACGATAATTAAGAGAAAATATAAGTATCTAATGGAGTAGAAATAAAAGTCTATTTTTACATTAAATTTGTAGATTATCAATTCAAATAATAAATAAATGAAAAGACATATTAAATATTTAGATAATTCATCTTTATAATTTCGAATCACCATATAAAATGCAAATAACACAAAGATAATTTTAACAAAAAAACTTAATGAAACATAAAAATCATTTAAATGAAACCCATAAATTTTAGTAACGAACTCACTAAAAAGAACAATCGTTATCAGTACTTGAGGGATTTTATTATTCAGGAAAGTACCCAACATAAGATAATTTTTTTTTTATTAGCATTTTTTTTAATTACATCTCCTCTAAAAAATAGCTTAAATTCAGTATCTGTTATTTTGCTTTTTTCGTATAGTTTGCTAAACTATAAAAATATAAGTTTAAAAAAAATTATTGAGTTTTATCCCTCATACATATATTTCATAATTGTAGCTGTAAGTATTATTTACACAGCTGATGTTGAAAAAGGAGTAACGTACTTGCTTACACAAGTTCCTTTTTTAATCTTTCCTATCGTTTTCTCTGTAATAAAAATAAATGAAAAGTCTCTAAAAAAATTAATGAGAATCTACATCTATTGGATATGTTTACTGATTTTATATAGTGAGCTATCCATTATTTTCGGTCTTTTAAATAACGATGAAAGCTTATATTTATTATTTAGAAAGGATTATTCGTACATAAATCTTGCGGAAAAGATAAATATTCACCCTCCTTACATGATGCTTCATGTTTCTTTCTGTATTATTTACTTAATTTCAAATTTTGGTAAGTCTGGAATAAATAAAACATCAACTGCTATAGTTTTATTTATCATGTTTTTTTATTCTGTACACTTGTCAAGTAGGCTGCCATTAGCTGGGGTTAGTTTAATTACAGTTGTTCTGTTATATAAAGAATTAAACTTACGATTCGGTAAAGTAAGAACCGCCCTTTTAATGTTTACTTCTGTTTTCTTGTTGTTTTTAATGATTTATAACGTTCGTTCGACTCGTTATAGATTTCAAGAGTTGTTTGGTATTCAATATTCAAATGGTGTTTACATAAAGTCAGGTGGTTTAAAGTTAGATCAATGGAGCTCAGGAATTGAGGCTAATAATAATATTATTTTTGGAAATGGCATAGGGGATGCGAATAATGATATTGTTGAGAGTAATTATTCTAATAACCTCATTAAAAACGCAAAATTAAAATACAATGCTCATAATCAGTATATTCAAACCTATGTTGGATTGGGTGTTTTAGGCGTTTTATCTCTTTTGTTTTTATTATATTCTTTGCTAGTAAAATGCCCCATTGATGAACTGAAAACGACTGCTGGCACCTTATTTTTTTACTTTTTAATTGTTTTTATGACTGAATCATACTTAGAAAGACATCACGGCATAGTCTTTATTTCATTTCTATTATGTCTTTGTAACTATCAAAAGAGTCCTGATAAACTACTATAACTTTTATTATTTAAATTATCCTTGTAAGGCCTAATAATGTATGGTTTTTAGGGTTTATTTTTTTAACTTTTTAATTATATTTCCTCTTTCAGTGACTATAATTTCATTTAAATTATTTTTTATATTAATTTCAGCTTCTATAAATCGACTGTTCTGTACTGATAAAAGAGTAATATATGACAGTTCATTAATTAATTGATTTTTTTCGACATCGTTGTTGAATTTCAAAAGACTTCCGTCTAAAACTTTTCCATATCCGTTGGCTCTAATACCCTCTAGATTTCCCTTTTTATAATCACTCTTAAACAGCTCATATTTAAGTTGTTTTGAATGATTAATTTGTGTGATTTTTAAGTTGTTATTTTTAAAATAAAGCAATACTTCGTTGTCACTAACTTGTTCAAGTTTGTCAAAATTATTTCCTAAGTTAAATATTTGACTAAAAGATTCTACTTTCTCTCGGGTAATTAATTTGTCATAAATTAATACAGTATTAACGCCAAAAAACAATATTGACCTTAGTAGGCTTGTCATTTCATTTACTTCAAAACTCCCTTGAACAAACGAGTAATCGTCTTTAATTTCGTGGTCTGATATAGTTATCTGATCTAAACTAATTTCTTTAAAATTGAAGTTTCTGTTGTTTATTGTTATCCCACTATGAGCAAATGTTGACCGTATGTAGTTGGTGAGTTTGTTTTTCTCATAACTTATATGACCCGCATCAATAATTAAATCTTCATTATTGCTGGAAAAAGTTAATGATAAAAAATCATTATGCTTATGGACTTTTGAAAGGTTTGTGTTTATAAAAGATAAATATGTTCTATTTGAGTAATTTGAGGAGTCTATTTGTGTTAGTTTTTCCTTAAAAAAAGCGTAACCACTGTTTTTGTAGACTTTATCTACATAAATAGGTTTGTCCCTTTTTTCCCTAAAGAGGAATTAAAAAGATATGTACTATCATTGTATTTTTGGAATAGATTTACTGGGTAGATTGAATGATAGGTGTCTCCAATTGTTGACATAGTGTTGTTTGGTTTTAGCAATTGATCTCCAAATGCCTTCATTTTGGCAATCATACTATCCCAATCTTGAGAATATTCAATGTCGTAAGTTTTAAATAGATTTAAAATGTCACGTAATAGGTCTAAAACATAAAAATGATAAAATGCGCTATTTTCTGTGCAAACACCTTCTTTGGTCACTTCCTTATTAAAAATCTCTTCAAGCCTAGTTTTAGATAATTCTTGCCATTGATAGGATTGTGCAAAAGTAAATAATTTTGATAATTGAAATAATGATCGATCGATCATTACTGCATGATTTCCCTGTGTATAGTTCTTTTGATTTGCAAGCCATAAACCATGATGATATAATATCTTTTTGATCAAAACCCTCAACTCTACGTCTTTAGAAAATGTAAAATAAACATGCATTAAGTTGAGAGCTCTATTTGCTGTTGCATGATCGTTCCAAACACGCTTGGAGAGAGTAGAATTGTCTTCTACCAAAAAGTCTTTTTTATGTTGCTTATACCAAGACCTTATTATTTCATTTGCTTTTAAGATATTAAGCGAGTCATTAGAAAATTTATAATCTTCAGCTAAATATCCAACCATTCTTAAGCTTTGAAAATACAAGTACCATGATTTACTTTTGAAGGGGTCAGAGTGCCAATTTATGCTATCTTTATAAACAACAGGCTCCCATAAATCCCAAACATATATATTATCATTAACTATGTAATCTTTAGCTTTTTTAACCAAATCTTCACTGTTGTCAATTCTCTTTACTAGTTTAGATAATGAGTCTAGATCATTCTTTTTTTTACAGGCTATTAACAATAAGGCCAGGCTAAGAATTAAGTAATTTTTCATAAATAACATTATACTTTTGTGCATTAGAGGTCCAGCTTTTTTCTTCACAAACATTGTTATAGGCACAGTTAATAATTTGTTGATTTAAGCCATTTTTTATTACAGATAAAACTATATTTTCTAATTCGTTTATTGAACCTGATTTAAAAAGTAGTCCTGTTTTTTGGTCTTGGACAAGCTCTTTCATACCACCAACATCACTTGCTATTACAAGCTTTTTATAAGCCATAGCTTCAAGGGGTTTTAAGGGAGTTACGGTATCAGAAATTCTAGATTTAGTTCTAGGATTGATGATGACATCTACCTGGTTAAAGGCTTTAAATACTTGATTTGGGTCTATATTTCCATGAAAAATAATCTGTTTGACGCCTAAAGAAACTGTTAAAGCTTTGAGCTCATTTAAAAAGGACCCATTCCCGAAAACATGAAATTTGTTTTTAAGACCCTCTATTTCCAGTTTGCTCCAAACCTTTACTATTAAATCTAGCCCCTCAATTGGACTAATGCTTCCTATGTATCCAAAAGTGAGCTCCTCTCTAGGATTGGCTAGCTCGCTATTTTTTAATAAACCTATATTGACTGCATTTGGGATAATTTCAATATTTCTTACGCCTCTGGAGAGAATTTCTTTTTTTAAGTTTTTATTAATTACAATAACCTTATCCGCTTTTTTCATGCATTTTGTCTCCAAAAAATAAATGATTTTTGGCTGTATTTTAGCTATAAAACTAGTTGCGCTCTTTTTTTCTCTTTCCTCCCACAAAGATCTTACTTCATAACAAACAGGAATATTAAACTGTTTACCTAAAGCAATTGCAACAATTGCACAAAAAAATGTTGCATGAGCATGAATGATATCTGGCTTTTCGGTTTGTACCACTTTTTTTGCCTTTTTATAAAATAAAATGATCGCTAAAGCCTTTATTATCCTCTTATAAAGTGGTGTTTTTGTTTCGGTCACTAAAAATTGAGGCTTATTATCATACGATCTATAATGCTTAACCCCGTGAATAATATCAGTCTCAGATTTAGAAAGTCCATTTTGAAATGGACTTGAAAGCACAACTGGGTTTAAGCCTATTTCTTTTTGAGACATTAAAATATCCCTAGTTCGAATACTTGAACCTGATATGTTAGGAAGCGATTGATAGACTATATGTAAAATTTTCATTTAGTTACTTTTTTTTGCTAAAGAACATGATTTAAAATAAAACATTACAAACAAAATAAAAATAAAATAATTTTGGTACAAGAATGAATTTGTAAGGCCTAACAGCAAGAAAAAAATTAAATAATAATAATATGACTTCAAGTCAGAAAACTTTTTCAAATATAAAACAAACAGTATTAGTGGCAGTATTAGAAAAGCCCCATATTTTCCGTAAAGAGTTGGTATTAGAGAATCTAAATAGATATTATAATTGTCTAAGCCCTGTCTGTAGTGGAACCATGGAATGTAATATGTAAACCCTAAGCCTTTTCCAAATATGTAATTATAGCTTTCGAAAGACTCTAAAGCTATGGAAAATGGAGATAGCCTAGTGCTTATTGAACTAACTAAATAGTCCATTGATAATAGTTTTTTAATTCTATATAATGGAGATTCTAAACTAGCCTTTGATACAACTAGCCCTACAAAAAAAAACGATGAGACAAAACTTACTAATAGAACTAATAATTTTTTTGCGGAGAGTCTTTTTAGAACAATAATTACGGAGACAAAAAAGAGTAATAATGTTAAGGTTCTATTTCCTGAAATCAAGAGTGGTACTACAATGTAAACCCAATTAAATTTTTTTATGGCTATATCATTAGCTAAAATGTAGATTGTATAAATTGGTATAACATATGTGCCATAATTCATGTATCTTATTTCATTAATTTTGAAGTAGGCATCTTGATTTAAAGATAGGTGAATATCAAAAAAATACATTAGAAAAAAGCATATTATAGCTATAATAAAATTCCATTTTAAAAAGAAATCAAAATCTATTAATTGAGCAGTTTTCAAAGGGCCGTTTATTAGTACAAATACATATAAGATGAATCCGAAAAAAATAAACTTCACATCCTTTATAATATTTATGAAATCATTTTGATAAAATAGCGGAATTGATGCTACTGTAAAACATAAGAAGAAAAATAGCATTAGAATTAACATTTGATCAATTCCGCTTAATCGACGGTTTGGATAAGCATTTTTAACAATTCCCCCTAAAAAGAAAAAAAGAAAAAAGGGTACTTGATGGTTTACATGTATTTTATTATTAATGTTTAAAAAAGGCAAGGTTATTACTACAAATAAAAATAATTTTAAATAATTTCTATTCGGGAAGTAAATTCCCATAATTAAGGCGAACAGAGACAATAAAAAGAAAGTCGCACTCATAATAAAATAATTATTAAATATGTCACTGAAAATCTAATGTATAGACCAATCTTGATTGTTGATTTATTAACCCCCTCATAAACCTCCTCTATGTTAATCTGAAGTAATGAGTATGGAGCTAATAATATAGTTAATTTGCTAACTATTGTTATAGTGTGCGCTTTGAATCTTATCAGATTAGAAAATGGACTTGTTAACGTATTGAAAAAAATAGGGTCGTGCTCAATTATCATTAAAAGTGTGTCTTTGTGAAAAATACCCCCAAATTATTAACCTTATCAGCCACAATATACTAAACATTACAACAAGAGATGTAATCGTTTCAATAAACCCCCAGAAAATAACAACTACAAACAAAGAGGTTGAAATAAAAGTTAAATTCATAATTTTTATTTGTTTAAGGCTTGCCCTAGCTCCTATCACTGATGAGAATAATGAATAAATTATTTTTATGTTTCCAATAATTAGAAAAACCACAATCATTGGTAAATTGTCCTTGATGTCTAAGTTTATATAATTATATTTAGAGAAAAGTGATATCAGAAAAAACAAAAAGAATGAAAATAATAAAGACCCCGAGAAAATAGCTTTTAGTTTTTTGTTAAGATTTAATCTTTCGCTCTTCATATAAACTAACTCTTTAAACCCAATATAGCTTTGGAACAATGAGAAGGGAAATAAAAAATAGGTTGCTAAATAAAAATAGTCCCCAAACTCTGATTCGGTAAATGTTCTTTCTACGAGAAGCCTGTCTCCTTGAGATAAAAAAGAGACTGCTAATAGCGCTAAAAAAAAATGAAATGAAAACAGGAAAATTTCCCTTTTGGTATGGCTGTTCTCCAGCTTAAAACTGAGTTTTTGTTTCAAGTAGATTAATGACAACACTAATACAATTATAACAAACGCACACAGTGTATGGAAAAAATAATAGTACAAACCCTCATTAAAAAAAAGAACCACCAACATAGTCCCAAAAAATATCTTCCAGGAATTCTGTATTAATTGAGAAATAACAAAAAGACTAGCTAACCTGGTAACATTATAAAACAACATTATCCAAACAGAACTAAAACAGATAATGAAAATGATAACCCCATTTACTTCTACCTCAACCAAATGAATTAGGTAGAGATAAGAACAAAAAGAGGTTAATAGAGCGCTTATAAGGGCTGTCGGGAGAAGTTTCTTGTCAAAGGATATTGTTTTACCTTTGACACTAGCTAATCTTAAAAAAACCTGATCTAACCCTAGTGCACCGAAGGAAGCAAGTAGCGCTAAAACTGTAACAATTATGGAGTAATTATAATAATCATGATCACTTAATATAGATTTCAGTCCTACATTTGTAGAGAATATCCCAAAAGCTCCTAAACCCATTATTAATAATGAAGCGTGCTTTTTGAGTAATGAGATGTAGTATTTTATCATAGTGTCAAGTCTTTAACAAGTTGTGTTAATGCTATACAATAACACAATCAGTCGAGCAAGATTCCTTTGTTTAAGTATTATTTTATAATCCCACAAAAATCTAAAATCCTTTTATTTGAAGGTATTTCTAGATTTTTAAACTCATTATGTGCTACTAAGAAAACTACAATGTCTGCATTTTCGATCGCTTTTTTGTAATTTGTTAGTTTAAACACTTTATGATCTTCAATGTTAGGCTCAACAATATAATATTCTTCGTTATTTGAGTTTTGTAATACTTTTTGAGCAATATATTTTGCTGGAGACTCCCTTAAATCATCAATATTTGGTTTAAAAGAAAGACCCATTAATGCAATTCGCGGCTTTCGTCCGTTTTTGAGTTCGAACTCTAATTTTGTTGTTTGTACTTTTTCTGCACACCAAATTGATTTATAATTATTAACCTCTCTAGCAGTACCTATAATTCTGGATTCCTTAGGGTATTCTGATATTATAAAGTAAGGATCTACTGCGATACAGTGCCCTCCAACTCCACAGCCTGGTTGTAGAATATTTACTCTTGGGTGCTTATTGGCTAATTCAATTAGTTCCCAAACATTGATGTCTGCCTTGTCGCAAATCAATGACAATTCGTTCGCAAAGGCTATTTGTACATCTCGAGAAGAGTTTTCAACCAACTTACACATTTCTGCAGTTCTTGCGTTTGTTCTGTGCAAGCCTCCCTTAATAAACTGTTGATAAAACTCTATGGCTGCATTGGTTGATTTTTCATCAATACCGCCAACTACACGATCATTATAAACTAATTCATGCATTACATTTCCAGGAAGAACTCTTTCTGGACAATAAGCAATATTCACTTTCCCCTTAAGCTCTGGTCTTTTAGAAAATATTAATTGCTTCATTTTTTCTGTTGTACCAACAGGTGAAGTCGATTCAATAATATATAAATCGTCTTTTTTTAACAAGGGCAATACCGATCGTGTTGCTGCTTCCACGAAAGAGATATCTGGCTCGTGTTTGGCCTTAAATGGCGTGGGAACAACAATTAAATAAGCTCTAGCCTCTACAGGGGTTGTTGCGGCTTTCAAATACCCCCCGCCAACAGCGTTAGCGACCGCTGTGTCTAAGTCTGGTTCTACAATATGTACTTGACCCCTGTTTATTGTTTTTACCACTTTAGGGTTGATGTCTACCCCGTGTACATAAACCTTGTTAGACGCTATCAGTGCCGCTGTTGGCAGGCCAATATACCCTAACCCAATCATAACTACTTCTGGTTTATTCATTTGCTAAATATTTATTTTTAAAATTAGTTTGTTGTGGATAGGGATTTGCCTTCTAATTTTGTAATAAAATCCACGATGCGCTCACAAGCCTTGCCATCACCATATGGATTGTGTAATTTACTCATTTTCTCAAAACGATCAGTATTGCTTAATAAATCCAGGGTTTCATTTATAATAACATCTTTATCCGTCCCTACCAATACAACTGTTCCGGCTTCAACAGCCTCGGGGCGTTCAGTTGTGTCTCGCATGACAAGTACCGGTTTGCCTAAGCTTGGCGCCTCTTCTTGAACACCTCCACTATCGGTAATTATAATTTTTGAACGATTCATCATCCAGATAAAGTCTTGATAAGCCATTGGCGCTATTAACAAAATATTTTCCATATTAGCTAAAATACGATTTACAGGCTCCTGTACTTTAGGATTTAAATGGACTGGGTAAACGATAAAACGCTCATTATTGTCTATAGCTATCGCTTTTAACGCCTCGCATATTCTGATAAAGCCATCGCCGTGATTTTCTCTCCTATGACCCGTCACTAATACTACCTCTTTATTTCCAAGTATTTTTGATATCCCTTGAACAAGGGTGCTTGGTGCTTGGATAACACGGTCAAGACTGTAATGTAACGCATCAATGACTGTATTTCCTGTTACAAGAATCGTATCTGCCTTAACGTTTTCTTGGATTAGATTCTGTTTTGAAGTCCTAGTAGGCGCAAAATGATAGTCACAAACGCGCCCAGTAATTTGTCTGTTTATTTCTTCTGGAAAAGGAGACCATTTATTAAAGGTTCTTAATCCCGCCTCAACATGGCATACTTTAGCGCCGCTGTAAAACGACGCAATGCTGCCTGCCATAGTAGTAGTGGTGTCTCCATGAACAAACACATAGTCTGGCTGAAACATTTCTAAAACTGGTCTCATCTCTGTAATAATATTAGCTGTTAAGGAGTACAGATTTTGATCAGGCCTCATTAAATCTAAATCATAATCAGCAGTAATCTTAAAAAAATCTAGAACCTGATCTAGCATTTCTCTATGTTGGGCTGTTACGCATATTTTAACGTCAAATTGCTCTGGATACTTTTGAAAAGCCTTTATTAAAGGGGCCATTTTGATAGCTTCCGGTCGTGTTCCAAAAATGAAAAGAGTTTTAGTCATTTTATTTACTTGTTAAGATATTTGCTTTTAATAGCCTTTCGTTCCAGTTTAATGTTTCAATCTTTAATTCTCTTTTTATTTTAGTAACATCCATAACACTAAAAAAAGGACGTTTTGCGGCTACTACGAAATCCTCTGTTTTAATAGGAATTATTTTTGTTTTTAAATTCGAAGCTTCAAAAATCGCTTTGGCAAAATCGAACCAGCTTGCTGCGCCCTCGTTGCTGTAGTGATACAGTCCAAAATTAATGTCTTTAGAGTTTATGATTTTTAATATCACCGCAGCTAAATCTCCAGCATATGTTGGCGAACCTAATTGGTCTGAGACAACGTTAATTTCGTCTTGTATTTCAGCTAATCTTAGCATTGTTTTTGTGAAATTATTTCCGTGCTCCGAATATAACCAAGATGTTCGGAATATGAAGTATTTTTCAATTATTTTTTGTATCTCTACTTCCCCTTTCAATTTGGAGGCTCCATATACACTTACTGGGTTGGGAATATCTGCTTCAGTATATGGCTCTGTTTTTTCACCATCAAACACAAAATCAGTTGATATATGTACTAAAACTGCTTCAAATTTATGACAAATAAGAGCTAAATTTTTAGGGCCTTGTGCGTTTATTTCAAATGCTTTATCAACTTCTGATTCTGCTCTATCTACGTCAGTGTAGGCTGCGCAATTAATGCAGTAATCAATTTTGTAATTGGATTTAAAAAAGGTTTTTATTTGGCTCAAATTACAAATGTCTAGCTCCTTGTGGTCTGTATAAATGATATTTAAGTCTTTATACTTGTTTTCAAGATCTTTAAAACAACTTGCTAATTGTCCTTTGCCACCCGTCACCAATACCTTTATCATAAAATTATAGTTGAGAGTGTTGGCAATGTTAAGTCTTTTTCTGAAAGAATAAGCTCATTGGCTGGTAGCTTCCAGTCAATCTCCAGCAAAGTGTCGTCATACCGAAGTCCTTTTTCTGAAGCCTTGTTATAAAAATTATCACATTTATAGGAAAATATCGCAGTTTCGCTAAGGACTATAAACCCATGTGCAAATCCACGCGGCACGAATAGTTGTCTTTTGTTGTCTTCTGATAATTCGATTGAAAAATGCTTAGAAAATGTCGGCGATTTTTTTCTGATATCAACAGTCACATCTAAAACCCTCCCTTTTATAACTCGTACTAGCTTAGCCTGTGCATGGTCTCCAGCCTGGAAATGCAACCCTCTCAAGACGCCTTTTGATGAAAAAGATTCATTTTCTTGAACAAAGTTAATTTTCTCACCTATTAAACCATTAAAGTTATTTTGATTGAAACTTTCAAAAAAATAACCCCTAGAGTCTTTAAATACAGTAGGTTCTAAGATAAAACAACCTTTAAGTTTTGTTTCTATTACTTTCATTCTTTACTTTTCAAATGCTCCGTTAAGTTTGTACTATAGCCGCTTTTTAATAAGGGTTTTACTAATGCTTTTAATTGTGCTTTATCTATATACCCCATTTCAAAAGCAACGCCTTCAATAGCGCCTACTTTTAATCCTTGTCGTTGTTCTATAACTTCCACAAATTTAGAGGCCTGCATTAAAGATTGGAACGTTCCTGTGTCAAGCCAGGCAGTACCTCTGTCTAAAATACTGACTCTGAGCTTCCCTTGTTTAAGGTATTCCTTGTTGACATCTGTTATTTCTAATTCACCCCTGTGACTTGGCTTAATTTTTTTTGCAATTTCTATGACCGTATTATCATAAAAATAAATGCCTGGCACAGCATAATTCGATTTTGGATGTTCAGGTTTTTCTTCAATAGAAATCGCTTTTCCTTCTTGATTAAACTCTACAACTCCATAACGTTCGGGGTCATTTACTCGATACGCATAAATGATTCCACCATCTGGATTGTTATTAGCCTGCAAAAGTTTTTCTAAACCTGTTCCATAAAAAATATTATCCCCCAAAATAAGAGCTACTTTATCCTCTCCTATAAACTCTTCACCAATTAAAAAAGCCTCTGCTAATCCATTGGGATGATCTTGCTCTGCATACTCAAATACACAGCCGAACTTTTTACCATCTCCTAATAAGTCTTGAAATAAAGGTAAATCTTTTGGCGTTGAAATAATTAAAACCTCATTAATACCCGCATACATTAATGTAGACAGCGGATAATATATCATTGGCTTGTCGTAAATAGGTATCAATTGCTTACTCACAGATAGTGTTAAGGGGTGCAGTCGGGTTCCAGAGCCTCCAGCAAGAATAATTCCTTTCATTTGCCTTTATTGTATTAATTATTGTAATAAGACTGATATGCTCCGCTGACAACATTGTTTAGCCAGCCATCATTGTTTAAATACCAATCAATGGTAATTGCCAAACCTTCTTCAAAAGTAACGGATGGCTCCCAACCTAATTCATTTTTTATTTTTGAAGCATCTATCGCATAACGCAAATCATGCCCTGGACGGTTTGTTACAAAAGTGATTAATTTTTCTGAATCGCCTTTTGGTCGGCTAAGTTTCGTGTCAATTTGTTGGCATAATATCCTTACTAAGTCTATGTTTTTCCACTCATTGAATCCGCCAATATTGTAGGTTTCTTTATGTTTGCCTTTGTGATAAACCAAATCAATGGCTGCTGCGTGGTCTTTAACGTACAGCCAATCTCTTGTACAGTCGCCGTTTCCATAAACTGGTAGGGGTTCTCTATTTATAATATTATTAATAAATAACGGAATTAATTTCTCTGGAAATTGATTCTGCCCATAATTATTTGAGCAATTTGTGATTATATACGGCATATCATAAGTTTCTCCGTAAGATCTAACAATATGATCTGAACTTGCTTTTGAAGCTGAATATGGAGAGTTTGGATCGTAGGGGGTCGTTTCTTTAAACAACCCCCTTTCCCCTAATGAACCATACACTTCATCTGTGCTTACGTGATAAAATAATTTGTCCTGAAAATCTTCGCACCAAGTATTTTTAAATGCATTTAATAGAATCGTAGTGCCAAGAACATTGGTTTTAATAAATACTAAGGGATCTTTTATCGACCGATCTACGTGAGATTCTGCCGCTAAATGAATAACACGGTCAAACTTGTGTTTTTTAAACAGCTCATTTATGAAGTCCTCGTCAGTTATGTCGCCTTTAATAAAGGTGTAGTTTGACTTGGTTTCAATCGCTTTTAAATTCTCAAGATTCCCTGCGTAGGTCAATGCATCTAAGTTAAAAATATGATAATCTTTATACTTTTCTACAAACAAACTTAGAACATGGGATCCTATAAAACCTGCACCACCAGTTATTAAAACTACCATTTAATGGTTTGTTTTGTATGTTTCCAAAAATTTAAAAAACTCCAATCCAAGCAAAATTATGAATACCCCTAAAAATAATACAATTGCATAATAAAATTTGATATTAATAAATATACCAAAAAGTGCTTTTGTCGTGCTTGCAATCCCTGAGTCCTGCTTGTTAGATATGGTTTCTACAATATACTTCTTATCCAATAAATCTCTTTCAATGGATACTAACTTACTCCTTAAATTTAAGTCGCTTAGGTAAAGGTTAAATTCTTTCGTTTTTTCTGTCTCATTTGAGCCCTCAAAAGTAATGCCTATTTCGGAGGATTTGTTTGGGTTTAGCTCACGTTCTAAAACTCGTTTATAGGTGCTCTGAAGAGAGTCTGATTTAACTAGTGCAAATTCTAAAGCTGCTTTCTTTTGGGTTAATTCTTCTATATCTTTGCGTTGCTCATTAACAAAAAACGGGTTGAGGCTAATCGTCTCAACAATGCTTGAAAACACAGACTTAAAACTATTTCTAAGTTTTGAATTAATAGTAATTTTTTGATATTTAAACGAATGGTCTTCATTGTTTTTTAAAAACTCTTTGTATTCTATTTTACTTGCTGCTAAAGAGTCTAATTTATTGATATAGCTATTAAAAGAAATAAGTTTTTCGTTTTCACTAACTACAGGGCTTACTTCAAAACTTAAAATTGATCTTGCTTTTTCTTGTTCTATGTTTAACAACGTACCTAAAGCCGTATAATCGCTTTGCTTTACGAGGTCATTAAAATAACTAACCGAATTATACAGGCTTTGTCCGGTTGGATAATTTTGAACCACAGTCACAGAGGATATAAACTTTGGTGATGCTATTTTTATTTGAATAAAACCTATTAAAAGCCCTAAAAATAATGCTGTAGATAGGACAATAATTTGATTCTTAACGAAAAACACCAACCAGACAAATGCTAAAAAAATGGTCTTAAAGATGTTTATGAAAAATTTAAAGAAGCGATCAAAACCGTTTCCAATTAGCTTAAAAAGTTGTCCCAAATCAACCTCTTCATTTGTGTTGGGTTTGTTAGAATTTGTACTCATAATATATTAGTTGAAAATCTGTTTTAAAATTTGTTGAGTAATTAAATACGTTGGCTTGACTCCGCTAGAACCAAGCCCTCCAGAAGCTAAAGTGCCCCCTGTTTCAAGAGGGTTATCACTTGCATAATAGGCGTACCTAACTTTGACCTCTGGGTTAATGCTACGGCGAATTTTTGAAGCTGCTTGTATTGCTTTCTGATAGTGAACCCCTTCCATTTCTAGGCCAATAACATTCCATGTCGAGTCGTGAAAGAACTTAAGCAAATCTTTGTTTTGAAGCGAGGTCCCTAAAACGGTTACCATGGTCCCTTCAAAAACTTGAAGGTAGTTTGTGTCGAAATCTTCGACGGTTAATTCATTTTTGAATGGGTAATTATCCGCGGTTCCTTCAAATATATGAGCAGAAGGAATCATAATATCTCCTTTTGAGCCCTCTAAAATACCCGCCTTGCCCATAACGGAAATAGAGTCCACATTTAGAAGTGTTTTGTCTTCCCCTGTTTTAAAGGGTTTCAAAAGCTCGTCTATCGTCTCATAGGCCTGCTCGCCAAATGCATAATCCATCACAATCACAACAGGATCACTTTTTGAAGATTCATGATTAATTTCTGTATTTGAAAAGTCAATTTTAGATGAATCAAATATTTGTACGTCAATGTTGGTCCCTGAGGAATCTTTTATAAAAATCATTCCTTCTTGAAACGCTGTTTGCTTTATTTTATTGCGAAGAGAATCGTTTTCTTCCTTACTTAAAAGCTCATAAACCGTAAAAATATCATTGTTGACACATAGAGATTTTAAGGCTTTAGGGGCGTGAAGAGTATTCATAACGCTGTGAAGGTTTGCCGATATAATATGAATAGGTCTGTTTAATAATTGATGTTTTTGAAGGGTCTCTTTAATGGTGTTTGCCCAAGCCTCACCGTGTATGTGATGCCCTAAGCGTTCTCTAAGTACAGGGCTGAAGTTAATTACGCGTTTAGAGTTGTCTATTATCTCGCCCATAGCGCGTTTTCCTAGCCAATAAATAAGTTGCAAAAAATGGTCCGGCCGCTTTGTTGTTGAGAATTGATCATATACTTCTAAAATTTCTTCAAATGTTCTTCCAAGAATATTACCTGTGTGAGTAATCGCGAGCTCCTTGTCCTTTTGATTTAACTTTTTCTTAGAAAGTACAGCGGCTTCTAGTTTCACCCAGTCTCTGGTAGTGGTGCCTTTATCGTCAATAATTACTCGCTTTGCAATTTTATGAGACTCTATAAACATGAAAGTTAGGTGTGTCAAAATATCATAAATTTCTGAGCGGCCTCGAGTAATCTCAATATTCATTTGCTCAAAATCGATACGATAACAATTTCGGCGGCGTTTTGAAGGTACAATAACCTCAAAATGGGAATTTCCAAACCCTTCGGCACTCGTAAGATTAATCAATACGCATTCTTCAATTCCAATAGGAAGTCGGTCAACAACATAAAGTAGTCCTTCTAGTTCTGTTTTTTCTCCAGCTATAGAGCCATATATTTCTGGTCGCAATTGCAACAACGCCTGTCTTAAGGTTTCCCCTGATACCCCCATTGGCTTGTAGAAGCCTCGATTAAATAAGTGACGCATCGTAAGGTACAATCGCTCAATAGCATTTGAGCTTTCTTGAGCGCGTGTGCGTGTTAGGTTTTTAGTTTGGGTCTGTTTCATATGTAATACAAATATACAGTAATTAGTCTAAATTGCTTTTGTTAGTGCGTCCGCAATTTTCCTATCATTAGATAGGCGGGGGGTTTTATTCTGCCCCCCAAGCTTACCTATTTGCTTCATATAGCTTTGAAATCCAGCTCTGGGCACTGGAGTAACAACTATTGGCTGTAGTACTTTTCCCACTATAAGGTCTTTATAGTAACTGTTTTGGAATTGCATAGCGGCGTCTATCTGAGAGGCAAACGCATTTAGGTCCGTCGGAGGTTTTTCAAACTCAATAAACCATTCGTGATATGGAAGGCCAGTTGATGGTGCTGTTTGTGGGGCAACAGTAAACTCGCTCACACTAATGTCAGTCGCTTTTAAGGCAGATAAAAGAGCGTGCTCAACTTCCTTAGCTATGACATGTTCCCCAAAAGCAGATATAAAATGTTTTATTCTACCACTTACTATAACCCTAAAAGGGGTTAAGGAGGTAAATTGTACTGTGTCTCCTATGTTATAGGCCCAAAGTCCGGCTGATGTCGAAATAATTATGACGTAATTAATACCTATTTTAACATCTTTTAATGTGAGGCGCTGAGGTGAAGCGTCAAAGAAAGTGTCTGCAGGAATAAACTCATAAAACATGCCTGAGTCCAACTGAAGAAGCATGCCTGTATCGTTTTGACGATCTTGAAACGCAAAAAATCCTTCACTAGCTGGATATAGCTCAATACTATCAACTTTTCTGCCAATTAGAGTTTCAAACTTAGACCTGTAAGGTTCGTAGTTAACGCCTCCAAAAATAAATAGACTTAAGTTTTTGAAAATATTGCCTACTTTTTGACCCTTTTGCTCTACTAATTTCTCAAAATACATTTGAACCCAAGAAGGAATTCCGGCAATAATAGACATGTCTTCATGTAGCGTCTCCTGGACAATTTGATTTACTTTTGTTTCCCAGTCTTCAATACAGTTGGTCTGCCAAGAAGGCAATCTGTTTTTTTGTAGGTATTTAGGAACATAGTGAGCTACAATCCCTGATAAACGTCCAAGCTGAACCCCGTTTTTATCTTCAAGAACTGGGCTGCCTTGTAAAAAAAT
>TARA_B110000459_G_scaffold26041_1_pt1 | contig 25548 bp, 22 predicted proteins | sample TARA_B110000459 | Tara Oceans TARA_B110000459 (sample SAMEA4398296) | marine metagenome | biome: Polar Biome; feature: [SRF] surface water layer (ENVO:00010504); material: water (ENVO:00002006), including particulate matter (ENVO:01000060) such as... | depth 5 m | reverse complement strand
AGTAGTAAATTATCCACATCCTTCGGTAATATCCAGCAATATCGATGCAATTATCATCTACATATATCGAAAAAACTAAATTACACTATATGCAGACAGAACAATCACGGGGGTATCATTCAACTCCAAACTCCTCGCAAAGTGACGCATAAGGCTATTTGAATTTTGTACTTAATATTTATTAGTTTTGTTTGAATCAAATCCTTTAACATGTCGGATTATCTTGAGCTCAACGAAAATTTCAAACCACCATCAAAAGAAATTATTAATTTCTTGGCAAAAATTGGCAATTGGTACTTTCAACCTGAATATATTGGTTTACGCAATGTTTCGGCTAAAAAACCAGCCATTTATGTCTCAAACCATACCCTACTAGGGATTACCGATGGCCCATTGTATATCCCTAAACTTTATGAAACCAAAGATATCTACCTAAGAGTTTTGGTTGATAATATGCATCAATCATTGCCCTTATGGAGAAGTATCCTTACTGACTTAGGTGCTGTAATCGCTAGTAAAGCGCATGCTCAATCCTTAATTGAAAGCAAGCAGCATATTTTGGTTTTTCCCGGAGGAGCAAACGAAGTTTGTAAAACAAAGGATAATGCTTACGCATTGGATTGGAAGAACCGATTCGGCTTTGTGAAAATGGCAATTACTCATGGTTATCCCATTATCCCTATTGCCTCATTAGGTGGTGATGAGTTATACGACATTGTAGCAGACAAGGAGGATCTAAAACAATCTAAACTAGGTGTATGGTTGAAAAAAGAAGGTATTTTAGATAAGTATTTTAAAGGTGGAGAAATCATTCCTCCAATCATAAAAGGACTCAAAGGGTCAATTCTTCCCAAACGTAAAAAAATCTATTATAAGTTTTGTAAAGCTATCCCAACCGACCACTTAAGTAGTGCTTATGAAGAGGATAATCTAAAAGAGATTCGAAACGCAACACAACAAGCAATCTATAAGGGAATTGATCAACTTAAAAAATTGAGAACGAAGCATGGCGATGTTCCCAATTAAATGAATGATAAGTCCTTAATTAATGCTTCCAATTTTTTATTTTTCGAAACACATCCCACAAAACAATTCCAGCACTAACCGATATGTTTAAACTGTGTTTTGTTCCTAATTGAGGTATTTCTATAGCCCCATCACAATGATTAACTACATCTTGTTGAACACCATCTACCTCATTACCGAAAATCAAGATAGTTTTACTATTCTTCGCAGGTTGAAAATTCTGCAGCATTTCACTTCCCTCCACCTGCTCGATAGCAAAGACTTTCCCGCCTTGCTTTCGCAACTCCTTCACTAAGTCAAGCGTATCGTTTACATGTTCCCAAACAACCGTTTCAGTGGCACCCAAAGCAGTTTTTCTAATGTCACGATGAGGAGGTTGTGCGGTAATCCCGCATAAATAAATCTTTTCAATCAAAAATGCATCACTAGTTCTAAAAACTGCACCAATATTATTTAGACTTCGAATATTGTCTAAAACAACTATTATTGGGGTCTTTTCAACGACCTTAAAGGCCTCTGGACTCAGCCTACTGAGTTCTTCATTGGGGATTTTTCTACTCATGTTGATATATAGTGAATATATTTTGTTAGTAATTATCATGCAAACATAGTGATATTGTTAATTTTGTTAATCTCTAATTGGATATAAATAATAATGGCTACTAAGAAAAAAGCACCCACCCCTTTAATGAAACAATACTATGCGATTAAAGCAAAGCATCATGATGCTATATTGCTTTTTCGCGTCGGGGATTTCTATGAAACCTTTGGTGAAGATGCGATTATTGCAGCAAAAGTTCTAGGGATAATTCTTACAAAAAGACATAATGGATCTGCCTCCGAGATTGAATTAGCCGGCTTCCCATACCATAGCTTAGATACCTACCTACCCAAACTAGTAAGAGCAGGTTACCGTGTTGCTATTTGTGATCAGTTGGAAAAACCATCTAAGGAAAAGAAAATAGTAAAACGAGGTGTTACAGAGTTGATTACACCGGGAGTTGCTTTAAATGACAACATTCTAGAAACGGGTAATAATAATTTTTTAGCTTCTGTTTATTTCGGGGCAAGCAAGCATGGGGTATCATTTATAGACATTTCAACTGGCGAATTTTATGTCGCAGAAGGGAGCCTCTCTTATCTGGAAAAGCTGTTGCAAAGTTTCAACCCTTCGGAAGTCTTGATTCCAAAAAAACAAGAAGCTTTATATCTTGAAAAAATTGGGACTCAATATTATCATTATAGATTAGAGGATTGGTTGTATACCAAAGAATATGGTACTGAAACCATTGAAAAACATTTTGAAGTGAAATCCTTGAAAGGATTTGGAATTGAACAATCTCCAGAGATAATATTGGCCTCAGGGGCAGCACTCCATTATTTTGCAGACAATCATTTGACCGACATTCAACAACTAAATACACTTTCTAGATTGACTGAGGATAGTCATGTTTGGATGGATAAGTTTAGTATCAAAAATTTAGAATTGATTTATAGTCATCATACTGATGCCAAAACATTGTCGGACGTGCTTGACTTTACAGTTAGTCCTATGGGGGCTAGACTAATGAAGAAATGGATACTAATGCCATTGGTCGACAAAACCAAGATCATTGAAAGACAAGACATTGTAGACTATTTTCTAGCCAATCCAGAAACACAGGCCACCCTTATCGCAGAACTCAAGAAGCTTGGTGATATAGAGAGAATGATTGCAAAAGTTCCCTCAGGAAAAATAAGTCCAAGGGAGCTTGCTCAACTCAAACGAGCCATGCAAGCCATAGAACCCATTAAAGCGTTGATGGCTTCTAGTAAAATTACAGCCTTAGGTAAGCTTGCCAAACAACTTAATCCCTGTCCTATTTTAATTGAGAAATTGGATAGGGAATTAGAAGAAGATGCACCCGCTCAATTGCATAAAAGCAACAGCATTAAGGCCGGTGTAAACCAAGACTTGGATGAATTGCGTGAAATATCTACGAAAGGGAAGGATTACCTTATTGAAATTCAACAAAGAGAGGCTGAAAAAACAGGCATTAGCTCCCTTAAAATTGGCTTTAATAATGTTTTTGGGTATTATCTTGAAGTAAGAAATACACATAAAGACAGGGTGCCTGAAGATTGGATTCGAAAACAAACTTTAACCGCTGCAGAGCGATACATCACCGAAGAGCTGAAAGAATATGAAGACAAAATATTAGGTGCGCAAGACAAAATTCAAACATTAGAAGCAAAATTATACACAGACCTTGTTAACTATCTTCGAAGCTATATTCAACCCATTCAGTTAAATGCTTTTCTTTTAGCACAAATTGACTGTTTACTCTCTTTTTCCAAGATTTCAGAAAAATACAATTATTGTCGACCTCAAATTAATGATTCCCTCGTTATTGACATTAAAGAAGGGAGGCATCCAGTGATTGAAGTTCAGTTGCCTGCAGAAGAAAGCTATGTGCCTAATGACATTTATTTAAACAATGAAGAACAGCAAATCATCATGATTACTGGACCGAATATGTCAGGTAAATCTGCTGTATTAAGACAAACGGCTTTAATTATTCTAATGGCTCAAATGGGCTGCTTTGTGCCTGCCAAAAGCGCTACAATTGGTTTAGTTGATAAAATATTCACACGTGTTGGCGCGAGCGATAATATTAGTAGTGGAGAAAGCACCTTTATGGTTGAAATGAATGAAACTGCCAATATCGTAAACAATATAAGTAATAGAAGTTTGATCTTGTTAGATGAAATTGGACGAGGAACAAGTACTTATGACGGAATATCAATAGCGTGGAGTATTGCCGAATATCTTCATAATCATCCTAAGTTTACTGCTAAAACATTATTCGCTACGCATTACCACGAATTGAATGAATTGGCAGAAAAATACCCCAGAATTAAAAACTTTAATATCTCTACAAAAGAGTTGAAAAATAAAGTTTTGTTCCTAAGAAAATTGGTTCCTGGAGGCTCTAAACATAGCTTTGGCATTCATGTCGCTAAGATGGCAGGCATGCCCAAAGAAATTGTGAACCGTGCTAATGAGATTCTAAAACAGTTAGAAAAGAAACACATCGATAGCGACTTACAGGAAAATGTAAAACAAATATCTGCAAATACACAGTTGAGTATTTTTGATGCTGTAGATCCAAAAGCCACTGCGTTAAAAGAACTTATCGAATACATCGATATCAATACATTGACTCCTGTGGAAGCCTTAATGAAATTGAATGAGTTGAAAAAATTTTTAGAGGAATAAAACTTAAAGCTTAGTGTTAATTTCTCACACGCTTAAATCCATTGAATCGGCAGCAGCCATTAAAGCCTAGACCAAGAAATTTTCGAACACATTAATCCGGCTGAAAGTGCAACGGTTTATGAGCAACAAGTACCCAATAATCAAAGAAGAAGGCCTTTTTAATACGCACTTTTTGCTCTATTTTAAATCCATTATCTTTCATGAAATCCATGTATTCATCTAAAGTATATTGATGGGGGTGTAAGATGTCAAAAGGAATCCATGCAAACAAATATCTAAATAAACTATAATTGTGTGCATCAATGGATACCACTAGATGGCCATTTTTTGCTGTAAAATGATTCAGCCTTTTAAAGCTTCCTTTTAAATCGATAAAATGATTAACTGCGTTCAAGCAAAATACAGTTTGGTAGGATTCTTTACCATTATAATCCTCAAAACTTTTATTAATGAAATTTACCTGAGGATAATCACTTTGATTAAAAATACTTAAGTTTTGGTAATCATTTATCAATGGATCTAAAGCAGTTATATTTTTGTCTTGAAAAATTGTAAATATTCCCGCAGGTCCACATCCAACATCCATTATAGGTTCATCTATTGATGCTTGATCAATATTCAAGTTATCTAAAAAACTTTTCCAATATGCAGTCTTCCAAAGTAAATACTCATGTGGAGTTTTATTTTCCAAGTAATTATTCCACCAAATTCGTTCAAAAAACTGTGCTAACTGCCACCTTAATTTACCCATAAAAGCAAAGCTAGCAATTTAATAACGAATGTATTTAACAGAAACTAGAATAATCCCGCTATCTTTGCCTTGCAGGTCGGCTCATTGCTACTTCGATTCGGAAATTTCGGGTCGATATAGAGGAAAGTCCGGGCAACGTATAGCAGCTATCTGGTTAACGGCCAGTCCTAAATATTTGGGAGGAAAGTGCTACAGAAAATAACTATCCACCAGCCGGTGGACAAAGGTGAAAACGTGAGGTAAGAGCTCACGACACAGTTTGGTGACAAGTTGTGTGAGTAAACCCATAGCGTTGCAATGCCAAATAAGCGGGAGATTGAGGATAGCTAGTCCGATTTCCGTGGGTAGGCAGCTAGATTCCTTCAGTAATGAAGGAGCGAGATAAATAATGAGCATCCGCCAGTTGGCGGATACAGAACCCGGCTTATAGACCTGCTTTTTATTATGCCTATTGTTTATTTTAGTGGACATTAATTTGGTTCTCATTTTAATTGTACATAATTTTGAACACCGCACTAAATTCTGATGAAATATGGCTAAAATTCTAATTGTAGATGATGAACGAAGTATTCGTAACACACTGAAAGAGATTTTAGAATACGAAAAATATAAAGTTGAAGAAGCCGCTGATGGTGCTAAAGGTTACGAAATGATATCCAACAATCACTACGATGTGGTTTTGTTAGATATCAAAATGCCTAAAATGGATGGTATTGAAGTCTTAGAAAAAGCAGCTGCGGAAAATCCAGATACTCCTTTCATCATGATTTCTGGCCATGGCACCCTAGAGACCGCTGTAGAATGTGTTAAAAAAGGCGCTTATGATTATTTGCAAAAGCCACCAGATTTAAATCGATTATTGATTACCGTTAGGAATGCTTTAGATAAATCTACATTAATCACCGAAACTAAAGTACTAAAAAGAAAAGTTTCAAAAAGCCGTGATATTGTTGGTGAAAGTCCTGCTATTAAAAAGATTCTTGCTACTATAGAGCGTGTAGCTCCCACCGATGCAAGAGTTTTAGTCACTGGAGAAAATGGCACAGGAAAAGAACTTGTTGCTCGTTGGCTTCATGATAAAAGCAACCGATCGAAAGGGCCTTTGGTTGAGCTAAATTGTGCCGCGATACCAACAGAACTAATTGAAAGCGAGATGTTTGGTCACGAAAAAGGAGCATTTACATCAGCTATAAATCAACGCATTGGCAAGTTTGAACAAGCTAATGGAGGAACTCTTTTTCTCGATGAAATTGGAGATATGGATTTATCCGCTCAAGCAAAAGTTCTTAGAGCTTTACAAGAAGGTAAAATTACTCGTGTTGGTGGAGATAAAGAAATTAAAGTTGACGTGAGAGTTGTAGCAGCTACGAACAAAGATTTGCTAGCAGAAATAGATGCCAAGCATTTTCGAATGGACCTCTACCATCGTCTTAGTGTCATTTTATTGCATGTTCCATCATTGAATGATAGAAAAGATGATATCCCCTTGTTATCTAACCGATTTGTCAAAGAAATATGTGAAGATTACGGGATGCCAATTAAAACGATTACGCCTTCAGCTTTTGAAGCCTTGAATCAATTTGACTATACCGGTAATATAAGAGAACTAAGGAATATCATCGAACGCTTAGTTATTTTAGGTGGAGAGAAAATCTCAGAAGACGACGTAAATAATTTTGTCTCTAATGCGGTCAGTGCGAAATCTCCAAAATTACTTTTTGATCAATTTGAAAAATTTCAAGACTTTAAGGAATATATGGAACGCATGTTTATAGAAGATAAGTTGAAGAAAAATTCTTGGAATGTTTCAAAAACAGCTGACATCCTTGACATTCAAAGAAGTCACTTGTACAACAAGATAGAAAAGTACGACCTAAAACGAGAGTAATTTAGTCATTTGGAATACTATAATTACTGCCCTCTTTGGCTAAAACAGTAGCAGGAAAAATCTCTTGAGCCTCTAACAGCAATGGGCTTAAATCCTTATATTTTGCAGAATAGTGTCCGATAATTAGCTGTCCTACACCAGCTTTTTTAGCAATATTTGCCGCCTGTTTTGCCGTGCTATGAAATCTTAAAGCTGCTTTATCTCTACTTTCCTCACCAAAGGTTGCCTCGTGGTACAAAACATCAACTCCTTTGATATGAGGAACTATCGTCTCATCGTACAAGGTATCTGAACAATATGCATAAGCAAAGGAGTCTGGAGGATTTGCGGTAAGTAATCCATTGTGTATAACATCCCCGTTTGCTTGAATAAAATCTTCTCCATTTTTAATGGCTTTTATGGCATGGTTAGGTATCTCATAAGCCCGAATGGCTTCTGCGAGAATTTTCCTAGCTTTAAGCTTTTCTCTTATTAAAAATCCATTACACGCAATCTTGTGTTTCAAAGGAATGGTACTCACGATAAGTTCTTCAGTCTCAAACAGCGTATAAACCTCTTCCATTCTTATCGGATAAAAATGCAAGGGATAAGGCCAATTCGAGTCCTTATAATTTGTTTGTAAAGAAATGATAGGCTCTAGTTCAGGTGGACCATAAATATGTATAGCATGCTGCCGATTATTTAGCTTAAATGAGTTCAATAAGCCGACAAGTCCAAAATAATGGTCACCATGCATATGAGAAATCAAGATGTAGTCAAGACGTCCTCTTTTGATATGAAATTTATTCATTTGAAACTGCGCACCTTCTCCACAATCGATGAGAATTCCCATTTGATTGCACCTTAAAACTTGGGAGGAAGGATATCTGTTGTGAGCAGGAACCGCTGAATTACTACCTAAAATGGTTAGATTGAAAGCAGCCATGAAACTACTCTCTTAGATCGCGCTCCAATTGATGAAGTAAAACCAAATCTATTGCTTCAGAGAGCGTCGGAACGACATTTAAAATGCTGTCTAATTGGGACAATTTCAATAGTTTCTCTAATGAAGAGCTTATATTGCATAGGACAAACTTGCCATTTTTATCGTTACAAATACGGTGACCCACCAAGAAGGCACTTAAGCCAGAAGAATCTACATAATTCACTTTACTCAGATCACATATGATATTATCATGTCCCCCATTTATCAACAAAACAAATTCTGTTTTTAGAGCAGGCGCAAAAGCGGCAGTTAAATTTTCTTCTGCAGGTTGAATATTCGCATATCGATCTTCTTTACTGATAGAATACTTCATATTTCTCTGGGTTTTTGATGCTTTGTCAATGGTTATATTTCAAAACTAATCAATAATATAGATAAATCACAAATCGATGTGAACTAAATTGTCGGAAAAAGGATTTTTAAAGAGAATATTAAACTTAACTTAGACGTTATTAAAGCCATTGGCTTAATTATTGAAGTATAAAAAAAAATATGGAAGCAAAATTTTCACCTGAAGTTAAAGAAGTTATCTCCAATAGCCGAGAAGAGGCTTTGCGCCTAAATCACGACACCATTGGGGTGGAGCATTTGATACTTGGTTTGCTAAGAGATAATGATAATTTGGCAATAAAAGTTTTAAAATCTTTAGAGATAAATCCTGTTTTATTAAGACGAGCCATCGAAAATTCTATGAAATCTCGTGACCCTAAAAAGATTCATGATTCAAAGAGTTTACCCTTGACGAAACAAGCTGAAAAAATTCTTAAAATTATGGTTTTGGAAGCTAAGTTGTTAAAAGCAGAATCAATAGGGACAGACCACTTAGTGCTTTCAGTTTTAAAAAATGAAGATAATGTAGTCACTCAAATACTAGCAAAGTATGATGTAGATTATGAAATATTCAAATCAGAATTGAGTTTCCTCAGTAATGATATTCGTTCAGAGGCGTCAGAAGAAGGTGAAGAGGATGCATTTGAGGAAGAAGGAAAAGAACAAGCATTTGAAAGCAGTAAAAGTAAAGGATCAAAGCCAAAATCTAAAACCCCAGTTTTAGATAATTTTGGTAGAGATATTACTGAACTAGCTGAGCAAGATAAATTAGATCCGATTGTAGGAAGAGAGACAGAAATTGAAAGAGTCTCTCAAATTTTGAGTAGAAGAAAGAAAAATAATCCTATTCTTATTGGAGAACCTGGGGTAGGTAAAACGGCTATTGTAGAAGGGTTAGCCTTAAGAATTGTAGAAAAAAGAGTTTCGCGTGTATTATTCAATAAACGAGTAATCATGTTGGATCTAGCCGCTCTAGTTGCGGGTACCAAATACAGAGGGCAATTTGAAGAGCGAATGAAAGCTATCATGAATGAGCTTGAAAAGAACCGTGAGGTGATTTTGTTTATTGATGAAATACATACAATTGTGGGTGCTGGTGGAGCTACTGGCTCACTTGATGCTTCAAATATTTTTAAGCCTGCTTTAGCGCGAGGAGAGTTACAAGTGATCGGTGCAAGCACATTAGATGAGTACCGCCAACATATTGAGAAAGATGGTGCCTTAGATAGACGTTTTCAAAAGGTTATTATTGATCCACCATCGATCGAGGATACTTTAGTAATATTGGATAATATCAAAAGTAAGTATGAGGAATATCATAATGTAAATTATGACGAGGATGCAATCAAAGCAGCAGTCAAGATGAGTAATCGTTATATTACCGATAGATTTCTACCGGACAAAGCGATTGATGTCATGGACGAAGTCGGTGCCCGTGTTCATCTGCGCAACATTCAAGTGCCAAAGGATGTCCTCAACCTTGAAGGACAAATAGAAAAGGTTAAAGAAGAAAAAACTCAAGTTGTAAAGAGTCAACGTTATGAAGAGGCTGCCAGACTGCGGGACACTGAAAAAAGGCTATTGGAGCAATTAGAGGCTGCCAAGAATCTTTGGGAAGAAGATATCAAAACTATGCGCTATCCTGTGACTGAAGATGATATTGCTGAAGTGATTGGTATGATGACAGGCATCCCAGTAAACAAAATTGCACAAAAAGAGAATAAGAAGCTTGTTGCCATGGGTGATGAGTTGAAGAAAATGGTGATTGGACAGGACGATGCTGTTGCTAAGATTACAAAAGCTATTCAACGAAATCGTGTTGGATTGAAAGATCCAAATAAACCCATTGGAACCTTTATATTTTTAGGTCCTACAGGTGTGGGTAAAACCGAGCTTGCTAGAGCTATCGCTCGTCAAATGTTTGATAGTGACGGTTCGATGATTCGAATTGATATGAGTGAGTACATGGAGAAATTCTCTGTATCTAGATTGATTGGAGCACCTCCGGGATATGTTGGGTATGAAGAAGGTGGCCAGTTGACTGAGAAAGTTAGACGTAAGCCATACTCTGTAGTTCTTTTAGATGAAATCGAGAAAGCACATCCAGATATATTTAACTTGTTATTGCAGGTTTTAGATGAAGGAATATTGACAGATGGCCTAGGTAGAAAGATTGATTTCAAAAACACCTTAATTATTATGACTTCCAATGTCGGTGCTCGTGACTTGAAAGATTTCGGATCAGGTGTTGGATTTTCAACTAAAGCAAAAGAAGCTTCTGTTCAAGATGCAAACAGTGGAGTTATTGCGAAAGCATTAAAACGAACTTTTGCACCTGAGTTCCTCAATCGTATTGATGATGTAGTAATCTTCAATTCATTAAATAAAGAAGATATCCATCAAATTATCGATATCGTGTTAAAAGGCGTTTATAAACGTCTGGAAGACTTAGGGTTTAAAATCAAGTTGACGAAAGCTGCAAAAGATTTCATCGCTGATAAAGGATATGATCCAGCATTCGGTGCAAGACCATTGCACAGAGCAATTCAAAAGCACTTAGAAGATCCTTTAGCGGAAGAAATATTAAACAATAAGCCAGAAGAAGGAGACGTCTTGGTGGCTGACTATAATAAAACAGCAGGCAAAATTGAAATTGTCATCAAAAAGGAAAAGGACTCTGCAGTATCTAAAGAAGATTAAAAGTCAGCGTTAAAAAAACATCTACAAAGACTATAGTCCATCCTTGCAAGTTCAAGTATTTAGGATTTCCACAAAGGTGTATAATTCCAAGAGAGTCTTCATCGTGTAAGCCCTATATTTACGGGACAACAATAAGCTATGCAGCAATACCACGACTTACTCAATCATATTAAAGCCCAGGGATTTGAAAAATCAGACCGAACGGGAACAGGAACAACTAGTGTTTTTGGCTATCAAATGCGTTTTAACTTGGCAGATGGCTTTCCTTTATTGACCACTAAGAAGGTATTTACCAAAGGTATTATACATGAAGTTCTTTGGTTTATAAAAGGGAGTACAAACATTCAATACCTGGTTCAAAATGGTGTAGGCATATGGAATGAGTGGCCTTTTCAAAGCTATTTGAAACAGCTTGGATTAGAAGATAAATTCCCTAAATACACTCCTCAGTGGAAAGCAGAGCTAAAGGCATTTGTTGAACGAATCAAAACAGATGATGCCTTCGCTGATCAATATGGTGAATTAGGGCCTGTATACGGTAAACAATGGAGGAATTTTGAGGGTGTAGACCAATTACAAAATGTCATTGACGATATTAAGGCAAATCCAGATAGCCGTCGATTAATCGTTTCAGCGTGGAACCCCAAAGATATTCCTGTCATGGCTAAATCAGGACTTCCGCCGTGTCATACTTTATTCCAATTCTATGTTGCAGATGGAAAATTGAGCTGTCAGCTCTACCAGCGCAGTGCAGATGTATTTCTAGGCGTTCCTTTTAATATTGCTTCTTATGCACTTATTACCCAAATGGTAGCTCAGGTATGTGGGTTAGCTGTCGGCGAATTTGTACACACTTTGGGTGATGCCCACATATACAGTAATCACTTTGATCAAGTAGAGGAACAGCTAAGCAGAGAATTTTATGATTTACCTCAGTTAAAACTTAACCCTAACATCTCTTCTATTTTTGATTTCACTTACGCGGATATAGAAATTGAAAACTATCAATGTCATCCAGCAATTAAAGCGCCTGTCGCTGTTTAAGAATTACTAGATGGAGTTAGTGCTATTCTAATTCTTAATAAAGCGCAGAATAAGCCAAACTCCTTAGGACTAATAATTGCCATCTAACTCCACAATTACCTCGTTGCGACGACCGACCATTTCGAATGGCGAATTATAGCCTAAGAAGTAAAACACATCAGTATAAGCTATTCCTTCTGCATCTAAGGCTTTGATAAGCTTTAATTTGTGCTCTTCGATTTTATCTGAATTTGCCCAGCCACTAAAGGTAATAGCAGCAACAGTTCTGGCAGGCATTTCAGTAAATTCTATTTCTGAAGAGTTTGGTTTAGGTAAATTTTCCTTGTTGTATCCTTTTGGAACTAAGAACATCATCGTCATTGTATCCTCTAGGCTCATTGCGACAGGACTTGTCATAGATATTTCTTCATTCGTTTCATTGCCTCCAAAGATGTATCCCGCCAATTTCTGAAAACCTTTACCTGAAGCTTCCTCATAGATATTCGTATTTAATTTTACTGAGGTAAAGAGACTGGCTTCGTAATTTCTAATTTCAAATGATTCAAATTTCTTCACCACTTTGTAAGGATACGATTCTATATTCCGGCTACTTTTCATAGCAAAGCCTTGAACCACAATGACTACTAAAAATAATACACTCGTTATAATTGCTAAAAATTTCATTTCTATTGATTGGTTTAATAAATATGTAACAACTGTATGGGAAAGAAAGTTCTACGTATGATTCTCAAGTATCGTTGAGTGAGGGGGGGCTCCTCTTCCTAGTTTTTACAAAAAAGCAGAGTCTCTTTCAGAGAAACCGATAAAAAATAAACAAAAAAAAGGTCTCAATTTTCATTAAGACCTTTTCGTGGTGGATTGTAATTATATGTTCGACTACGCTTTTTTCACGTTTACTGCATTTAATCCTTTACGACCTTCTTGCAAATCAAACGTTACTTCGTCATCTTTGTCAATTGTGTCAACTAATCCTGATACGTGCACGAAATATTCTTGCCCGTTCTCTTCGTCTTTAACAAAACCAAATCCTTTGGTCTCATTGAAGAACTTTACTGTTCCTTTGTTCATTATAATTTGTTTAAATTTCGTCAAAGGTACATTATAGATTTAATATAAAGGCTATAAAAACAAAATATTCACATTTCCCTATTAACGCCGCTAAAACAATATAAGCTCATTTATTATCTATACCTTTGCACGCTTAAATGAAATAGACCATGCAGTCAATAAGAAACATTGCCATCATCGCCCACGTCGATCACGGAAAAACCACATTAGTAGACAAAATCATTCAAGCTTGTAAAGTATTTGATGACAGGAAAGAGGTTCAAGAACTTTTATTAGACAATAATGACTTAGAAAGAGAAAGAGGGATTACTATTCTTTCAAAAAACGTTTCAGTAAACTACAAAGATGTTAAAATCAATATTATTGATACTCCTGGTCACGCAGACTTTGGAGGAGAAGTAGAGCGAGTATTGAAAATGGCTGACGGTGTTCTTCTTCTGGTAGATGCCTTTGAAGGAGCCATGCCGCAAACTCGATTTGTATTAGGGAAGGCTATTGAACTTGGCCTAAAACCAATCGTTGTAGTCAATAAAGTAGATAAAGAAAACTGCACACCAGATATCGTACAAGAGGACGTTTTTGAATTAATGTTTAATCTAGAAGCTTCCGAAGATCAGTTAGAGTTTGCAACCGTTTTTGGATCAGCAAAACAAGGATGGATGAGTACGGATTGGAAAAAACCAACCGATGACATCCTCGCTCTAATGGATACCATTTTGGAAGAAATTCCTGAAGCACCCGAATATGAAGGTACTCCACAGATGCAAATTACTTCATTGGATTTCTCCTCGTTTACTGGAAGAATAGCCATTGGAAGAGTATTAAGAGGTTCATTACAAGAGAATAAGGATTATATGCTATGTAAAAAAGATAGCAATAAAAAAATTAGAATAAAAGAGCTGCACACATTTGAAGGAATGGGTAAATTAAAGGTTTCTTCTGTTCGAAGCGGAGATATCTGTGCAATAACAGGTATTGATGATTTTGAAATTGGCGATACTGTTGCTGATTTAGAAAATCCAGAATTATTAGAACGAATTGCTGTAGATGAACCAACAATGAGCATGTTGTTTACGATCAACTCCTCTCCTTTCTTTGGAAAGGAAGGTAAGTTTGTTACCTCTCGTCACTTAAGAGATCGTTTGTATAAAGAGTTAGAAAAGAACTTAGCACTTCGCGTTGAGGACATGGATACGGAAGATAAGTTCATGGTTTATGGAAGAGGAATTCTACATTTATCAGTATTGATTGAAACCATGCGAAGAGAAGGATATGAATTGCAGGTAGGCAAGCCACAAGTTATCTTAAAAGAAATTGATGGCAGAAAGCATGAGCCTATGGAAACATTGGTCGTGGATGTTCCAGAATCCAAATCAGGTAAAGTAATCGAGTTAGTCACTCAACGCAAAGGAGATTTGTTAATTATGAATCCGAAAGGAGACCTGATGCACCTTGAATTTGATATTCCATCTAGAGGTTTAATTGGATTGCGAAATAATGTACTAACTGCTACAGCTGGTGAAGCTGTAATGACTCACCGCTTTAGGGAGTATGCAGCATTTAAAGGGGATGTTCCTGCACGTTTAAAAGGTTCTTTGGTTTCTATTGAAAAGGGGCAAATACTAGCTTATTCCTTAGACAAATTGCAAGATAGAGGAAAATTCTTTGTTGAGCCAGGTGACCAAGTATACATCGGTCAAGTAATTGGCGAGCACTCAAGAGCTAATGACTTAGGTGTGAATGCGACTAAAGGAAAACAATTGACTAATATGCGTTCTTCCGGTACAGATGGTAATGCAAAATTTGCACCGAAAATTGATTTCTCTTTAGAGGAGTCAATGGAGTATATCAATGAAGATGAATATTTAGAGATTACACCTGAAAGTTTACGTATGCGTAAAATTCAGTTTAAACCATAGCCTCGATAGCTTTCAGAAAATCACTTCGCTTTCAGAAGTGCTATTAAAATCAAAAAAGACTCAGCAATGCTGGGTCTTTTTTGATTAACCTCACTATTGTTAATTATAATAAAGGCACTGCGATTCGAATATTTTGGTTTTGCATTTGCTTAGTTTTTCAACTGTACCCACCTTAGTTCGGAATTCTCAGTGTTATGAAAAAGGGCCACCTTCGACCTCAACAATATCTCGTCCGAAAGGAGCAAGACTTAAACTCATCAATTTGAAGTGCTGTTTTGAAAAGGGCCACCCCACAATACTAATGGCAAACAAAATCCCCAATATCAGATGAGTTAGTACCAAAGGAATTGCGCCGACAAAAAACCAAACAATATTCAAGATAGAATATAAACAACCGCTTCCATCTTCAACCTTCTTTGCTTCAAGTCCAAATGGCATTAGCTCAAAAAGTGCCAATTTAAAACATTGGAAGCCAAAGGGAATACCTATAATAGTTGCACAAAGCATTATACCTGCAGCAATATATTCCATAGCCGTTAAGAATCCACCAAAAACCAACCATACTATGTTACCAACTAATTTCATGTGTATTAATATTTTACTTAAAGTTAGAACTTTAAATGCTAAAGTGATAAATTTGGAGTTCAATGTCAAATAATAAGTTATCCGCCAAAATATATTAAATATCATGACTGACTTTAGCTTGAAATCTTGGGTAGAATCTGCGCACAATTCTGATTTCCCCATTCAAAATTTACCCTTTGGGATCTTTTCTACAAGTAAGAAATCTGCTAGAGCTGGAGTAGCGATAGGAAATAAAATTGTTGACCTCCTTGAATTAGCACTTAATAATTTCATTGAAGTGGAAGAGGATCTACTCAATCAGGATTCATTAAATGCCTTAATGGCACTTGGTAGACCAGCTGCAACAAAGTTGAGAAACAAAATTCAAGATTTACTCACCGAAGATAATGATCAACTAAAAGATTCCACCCACAGAGGGAGTATTATGGTTAATATGAGTGAGGCGACTATGTACATGCCTGTTAAAGTAGGAGACTATACTGATTTTTACAGTAGTGAAGATCACGCCAGAAATGTTGGAACGATGTTTAGAGATCCGGATAATGCACTCTTACCAAATTGGAAACACCTTCCTGTTGGGTATCATGGAAGAGCAAGTTCAATTGTTGTTTCACCAGCCAGTATACATCGTCCAAAAGGACAAACCAAAGCAGATGATGCCACAGCACCAAGTTTCGGTCCTACCCGACTTTTTGATTTTGAACTTGAAATGGCTTTTATCACTTGTAAAAAAACCAAATTGGGCGAATCTATTCCAGTAAATGAAGCTGGAAATGCAATCTGGGGTATGGTAATCTTTAATGATTTAAGTGCTCGTGATATTCAAAAATGGGAATATGTTCCCTTAGGGCCATTTCTTGCCAAAAATTTTGGCTCTGTTATTTCTCCATGGGTAGTAACAATGGATGCATTAGAACCTTTTAGAACTAAAGGGTATAAACAAGACCCCGAAGTCCTCCCTTACCTTAAATATAATAAAGACGCCAACTTTGATATTCACTTAGAAGTTGCCCTTCAACCAGAAAATGGTCAAGCCGAAAATATTTGTACTTCCAACTACAAGTATATGTATTGGAATATGAACCAACAATTGGCTCATCAAACCGTCAATGGATGTAATTTAAATGTAGGTGATATGTATGCATCAGGAACGATAAGTGGTCCAAATGAAAACCAATATGGTTCGATGCTCGAATTATCCTGGAAAGGGACAAAGCCAATAAAACTTTCGGATGGTAGTGAACGCAAATTTATGCAAGATGGAGATACTTGTATCATGCGTGCACATGCCGAAAAAGAGGGTGTTCGAATTGGCTTTGGAGAATCCGCCGTTAAAATCCTCCCAGCAACATAATGGCATCAGCCTTTGGACATGCTGCAAGTGCGCTTGCCATTAGTAATATATTTAGGCTTAAAAGTAAGCTTTCCAAAAAGGTAATACTTCTTGGAATCGTGTGTAGTATTATTCCTGATATAGATGTCGTGAGTTTTAGCTTAGGCATTCCTTACGAAAATATGTGGGGACACAGAGGGATAAGTCACTCGATTACTTTTGCTCTATTATTGAGTCTATTGATTAGTTTTACCATTAGTAAAAGCAAACAACGTTTTTTTGCAATCTCTATATTTCTCTTCTTGTCCACCATATCTCACAGTATTTTAGATGCCATGACCACAGGCGGCAGTGGCGTAGCATTTTTTGCTCCATTTGACAACAGTCGATACTTCTTGCCCTGGCGCGTGATAAAAGTGTCCCCTATTGGCTTGCAAAAATTTTTAAGTGAATGGGGGCTAGCTGTTTTGAAAAGTGAGTTTATTTGGATTGGCATTCCTCTTTTATTGAGCTTTATTATCTTTAGAGTCTATAAACCAAAAATCCGATGATTTCATACGACCCGCTAGAAGTCCCCATTCGAAAACGACATCAATTTATTACAGGATCCGTAGGCCCAAGGCCTATTTGCTGGGCAAGTACAGTCAATGAAAAAGGAGAATCCAATTTAGCACCGTACAGTTTTTTCAATGCGATAGGCTCTAACCCTCCCCTCCTGGTCTTCTCCAGTAACCGAAGAGGAAGAGATAATACCACCAAAGACACACTACACAATATAAAAACAACGAAAGAAGTAGTTATTAATGTGGTTCCGTACCGATTAGTTAACCAAATGAATATTAGCAGTACAGATTACTCAAGTGAAGTCAATGAATTTGAAAAAGCGGGTGTAACTGGCATTAAATCCAAATTGGTTAAGCCCTTGCGTGTAAAGGAGAGTCCTGTTCAGTTTGAATGTAAAGTCAAAGAAATTGTGACATTTGGCGATATTGGTGGTGCCCCGAACCTATTTATTTGCGAAATTGTGCAGATGCATTTCAGTGAGGATATACTAGACGATGAAGGAATGGTAGATCCGCAAAAAATTGACTTAGTGGGTAGAATGGGAAAGGAATATTATGTGCGTGCGCAAGGCAGTTCCATTTTTGAAATCAATAATCCATTTAGTAAAATCAATCTTGGCTTCGATGGACTTCCTAAGCACATAGTGCAAAGCGCTGTGCTAACGGGTAATGAAATTGCGCAGCTAGCCATGGAAACAAGCTTACCCAACGAGAATGAAATAAAGGAAGTTCGAAATGAACTAGCAATCAATTTTTCTGAAGACCGCGAAAGTAATGCTAAACGATTAATAGAAGCAGGAGAGATACGAAAAGCACTTTGTATTTTAATCTAATCAACCATGAAAATATTTATATTTTTAGTGCTATTTGTTTCACTATTCATCATACTGGTAGGCGGATATACTCTATTTAGAAAAAATCATTTCGTTTCAAAAGAAGCCACTATACAGAAATATAAATACCCTAATTCTCAATTCGTAGATTGGGAAGGCATTAAAGTTCATTTGACCGAACAAGGAAGCGGAAATACAAGTGTAGTATTGATTCATGGTTTGGGTGGCGCAATGCACGAATTTAAACCATTAGCAGAGCGATTGGCAAAGAATTATCATGTGGTAAGTTTCGATTTGCCCGGATTTGGCCTAAGCGATGCCCCCTCACATACAACTGATATACAGGCAGTATACAGAGATTTTATGGGTTTTATTTTAGATAACTACATCAAAGACACCTGTTACCTTATTGGAAACTCTATGGGTGGAATGATAGCTTGGAATACCGCTCTTAATAAAATGAAAAAAATTCAAAAGTTAGTCTTACTTGCTCCAGCGGGATATGACATGGTTCAAATTGCGGAGAAAAACGCAGAATGGATTAACCAGCCAATCATTCGTTTTTTATTGGCTAAAGGCGCTGCACGGTTTATTGCCAAGAGTAATGTCGAAATGTGTTTCTATAATGATGAGCATATCGATCCTGAACTATTCGACAGGAAGTACGGGATGATGAATAAGGTGGGAAATTTGGAGTATCTCAAACAGTTAGCTGGTTATAAAAAATTTATGGACACAAGTACCATTAAACAAATAGAAACTCCTACCCTTTTAATTTGGGGTACGGAAGATGAAATCATACCTTATAGTCATGCTGAACGATTTAACCGAGACCTACCTAATTGTACTTTCTTGACTTACGAAAATTGTGGTCATGCTCCTATGCTAGAGGAACTAGATAAGTGTGCTGACGATATTCTGAACTTCTTTAATATTTAGTATTCGAGACCCTTTCAAGGCCTATTTAAGGGATTATAAAGGTGATGTCGTGCAAAAAAAATCGCCTTTATTAGGATAAACTGAAAAATATCGAGAAAGTAGCAGAATCATTCTTGTCTCGGGACACCTGGTAATTAATAGAATGAATTTAGGGGTTAACACCTTAAAGAGCTTAAACAATTGTGAATAAAATCTTACTTTTACACTACTATGGGAAAAATAAAAACACCACTTACCGAGTTACTAAATATTAAGTACCCAATCATCCTTGCTCCTATGTTTTTAGTGAGTAATGAAGAAATGAGTATTGAAGCAATAAAAGCAGGTATTGCACCTTGTATTCCAGCCTTAAATTGGAGAAAGGATGAGCAAATGCGTGCAGGTCTCAAAGAAATCAGAGAAAAAGCTGGAGGTCCCATAGGAATTAACTTGATTGTAAATAAATCAAATATCCATTACAAACGACAATTAGCCACCTGTGTAGATATGAAAGTTGATTTTATTATCACGTCTTTAGGATCACCTGAAGAAGTAATTAATCAATGTAAACCATATGGAATTAAAGTATTTTGCGACGTGGTCGACGTAGCCTACGCAGAAAAAGTTGAAAAGCTGGGAGCAGATGCAGTTATTGCTGTTAATAAGGAAGCTGGCGGGCATGCCGGCCCTATGATGAGTGCAGAACTCATTCCATTGTTAAAATCAAAAGTAAACATCCCAGTAATTTCAGCCGGAGGCGTTGGAGATGGAGCAGGAATTTGGAAGAGAATCAATCAAGATGGTGCTGTTGGTGTGAGTATGGGAAGTATTTACATTGCAACTCCTGAGGCTCCAGTATCTGAAGAATATAAGCAGGCATGCGTAGATTATGGTGCAGATGACATCGTCCTGACAACTAAAATTTCAGGTTCGCCATGTACCGTAATTAATACCCCTTATGTGCAAGAAGTAGGAACGAAGCAAAATTGGTTTGAGAAATTATTAAGTAAGAATAAGAAGTTGAAGAAATATGCGAAAATGCTCACCTTCTATAAAGGTATGAAGTCAGTAGAAAAAGCTGCATTCACTTCAACTTATGAAACCGTATGGTGCGCTGGTCCTTCTATTGAGTACACCAAAGCCATTCGATCGGTTAAAGAAATTACAGAAGAACTTGTGCAACAATACCATGAGGTAAACTCAAGTGAAGAGAAGAAAAAAGCCGCTATGGAAAATTCTGTAGTAAGACGGAACTAACAGTAAAAAAATAAAACACTTATGGAAAATTTCTTAGGATTTCTAGCCCCTGGAATTGTATATGCGTATATATTCGTTTTAAATGCCATTGTTCCTGGACGTTGGGTGATTGGCTACGTGACCAAAACTGGCACTGATGAAAAGCTAAAGTACCGTCTAAATGGCTTACTCGTCTTGTTTATCTCAATTGCTACTTGGGCTGGACTTTGTTATACTGAATTTATAGCATGGGATTGGTTTTATACAGTACGCTTGCCTGCCTTGTTTGGAGCCATATTTTTCGGTTTAGCTTTTTCATTCGCTATTGTAATCCCTTATTCTAAAGTTAAAAACTCTTTTTTATCGGACTTCTATTTAGGTAGATTAGAAAATCCGCAATTATGGGGAGGAAGAATAGATGCGAAGATGTGGCTTTATTTGATTGGGGCTATCATGCTAGCTATAAATATATACAGCTTTGCGGCTCATCACTACCTCTTGCATGGTTCAGCATCCAATATTGGACTATTTGTTGGTGTTGGTCTGTTGTCTTATTTTATCGTAGACTATCTTACATTTGAAGAGGTTCATCTCTATACCTATGATATTTTTGCGGAAAGAGTAGGGTTTAAATTAGGCTGGGGATGCATAGCCTTCTACCCTTTCTTTTACACTATTCCATTTTGGTCAACTGCAGTGCTGTCTAGCCCTAATCAACCAACTTGGCTGATAGCTTTGGGTGCTCTTGTGTTTTTTAGTAGCTGGGGACTATCAAGAGGTGCAAACATGCAGAAATACTTTTTTAAACGAGACCCTACAAAGTCTTTTTTAGGTATTCAACCAGAAACAATCACAGATGGCAATCGCACGCTCTTGGTGAATGGATTTTGGGGATTGAGTAGGCACATTAATTACCTTGGTGAAATAGGTATGGCTACGGGCATTGTAATCGCTGTTGGACATATATTTCTGCCTTGGCCATGGTTATATCCTTTATATTACGTCGCCTTATTATTCCCAAGACAAATGGATGATGACAAACGTTGTGCAGTGAAATATGGTCCGCTTTGGGATGAGTATTTGAAGAAAGTTCCTTATCGAATTATACCAAAAATTTATTAAATACTAAAAGCTTAATCGCTAGTGCTTAAGTACCATTTATTTTTACGCAAGAGTTAAGGTATTTCTTGCGATTCAAAGCTTATTTAATTGAAGATTTGTTAAGTTGAACGTTGGGGGTAAGAAGGTAATTTAAACAAATGCGCACAAACTTGTTCAAGGTTTTTATCTTCGTGCATCAAATGAACCCCTAATGGCCAAACTTCCCAAGCAATATCAATTCACAGATCTGTCTGATTATGGGCGGTTCATTGCGAGGCATATTGCATCTGCTTTAAAAAACACATCCATCACACCTATTCATGTAACTACTTGGTTTATTGTTTCTGGTTTATTGGCAATTCTGTGTATACTTAATAATTATTTTATTCTAGCAGCATGCTTTCTTATACTAAAATCGATTTTAGACGCCGCAGACGGAGAGCTTTCTCGATTAAAAAATACGCCATCATACGTAGGGAGATACTATGATTCAATTGCTGACATAGTATTGAATTTTCTTTTTTTACTTGCTATTTGGTACATTAATGACAGCTCACTATTCTTAATGATTCTAGCCTTCATAGGTATCCAGTTGCAGGGAACTTTATACAATTATTACTATGTGATACTACGAAATAACGTTGATGGGGATACAACCAGTCGAATATTCGAAGATCACACCCCTACAGCTTTTAAAGGTGAAACTCAACAAGCAGTAAACATCTTTTATAAGATTTATAACTTCCTGTATATACCTTTCGATAAAGTCATTTATCTAATGGATCAAGATGCGATGCATAGCAAAAATTTCCCGGGATGGTTTATGACCTTGCTATCAACTTTTGGACTTGGCTTCCAAATCCTTGTCCTTGCTTTATTATTAGTGCTGCATCTCGAAATGTATGTGATTCCCTTTTTTATCGTTTATTCTGTTTTTATTTTTGTTTTTATAGGTATCCGGAGATCTTCACTAAACTAAATCATTAAGTATCCTAGCAAACTAGCATATTATAACTCGTACATCTTCCTTGTCGTATCACCCATAATTTTAATGGCTAATTTTCTGGGTAATATACGATGCAGAAAGAAGCTGGCAAGACGATTAGCAAATCCAGTAATTATTCGAGGTTGCTTTCCCAATTTTGCAAAACACTCCGCTACAACTTCCTCAGGAGTCTGAACTTTTGGCTCTATTAATCCTGCTTTTTTCGGTTTAGTATTTAAGAAATTTGGACTGGAGGTGGCACCCGCTACACAGGCTATTACATCTACCCCCTTATTCTTCCATTCATACCATAAACTTTCTGCAAGAATGGTATCAAAAGCTTTGGTAGCGGCATAAGTTGATAAGTAACCAGCACCCTGAAGACCCGCCAAGGAACCCATCAAGACAATTGCCCCTCGTTTTCTCAATAGCATTTTTGTTCCTAAGGCCTGAACCATACTTAAAGGAGTCATTATGTTTGTTCTAGCTATTTGCAGATGGTGTTCAGTGTCATTTTTTTCAAATGCACCTATATATGATAAGCCAGCATTATATATAAAAACATCAATATCATATTGATCTACGGCATGAAGTAAAGTTTCTGCCGCATCCACTTTAGATAAATCACAAGAAACGGTTTGCACACTTACCTTATACTTCTCCTTTATTTCTTTAGCTAAAGCCGCCAAGGGTTCTATTCGTCGAGCTACGATAAGCAAATCCATACCACTCATCGCTAAGTGTTTTGCAAATGCGGCACCTATACCCTCTGATGCTCCAGCAATTAAAGCCGTTTTCCCATATTTTATTTGTAAACTCATCAGATAAATATACGCGGAAAAGTAAAAGACTCCTCCAATTATCCATAGATTCTTGTATCTTTAGAATATGTCGCAATCTCCATACAGAGATTTAACTTAGGCTAAAAACGCAAACAAATTTCACGATGAATATTCAATTGAACACAGATAAAAATATCGAAGGGCACGAAAGATTAGAACTCTACATTAATGGTTTGGTCAAAGATAAAATGTCGCGCTTTGCTGATCATCTGACGCGCATAGAAATTCATCTTTCTGATGAAAATGCTGCAAAAGAAGGACCGGAAGATAAGAAGTGTGTGATGGAAGCAAGACCAAAAAACATGCAGCCGATTGTTGTAAGTTGCCATGCAGATACGGTAGAAAAATCAATCACGATGGGATTAGGTAAACTCAAAACAGCTTTGGAATCTCGAATTAGTCGCTCGTAAAAATTATGAATAAGCATTTTCTAAAAACTTACCTTCCCTGAAAGAATAAAATTTCTACCAGCAGCGGCAATGCCACTGCTGTATGATTTATACCTTAAATCTAGAATGTTTTCCATGCCTGCGCTAATACTAAAGTTTTTATTTAAACGATAAGATGTCTTTAAATTAAGCGTAGCCCAAGCTGGAGAGAATGGATTACCGTCCTCATCAATAGCATAAAGATATCCTTTGCCCTTTTCCTCTTCAGGTAAATTTTCAAAACTCACCCCTCCACTAAATAAAGTATACAAGTCCATAAACAAACCCTTATGTTTAAAAGTCACATGTGCTGCCCCAAACATTGGTGCCGCGTGTCTTGAGGCACTCTGTGTACCATCAGCCAACTCCTCCCTCCCTTTCTGATAATTGTAGACCGCATTTAAACCAAAGCCATGAGGAAGCTTAGCTTCCAAACCCACTTGCGCTCCATAAACATAGGCATTCGCTGCATTTTGAATGGCTTGTACTTGACTCAATTCACCCTGATAAACAATACTATCTTGTCCATTAAAAGTGAAGTCTCTTCTAACCATGGCATTCTGCAAAAAAGTGTAATAAGCACTTGCATCAATCTTCCAATTCTTTTTTACTATTTGCGCAAATCCAATTTCTCCGTTGTATACATACTCTGCTTCTAAATTGGTGTTAGGGATAACTACAGATCCTGGCTCTGAATCAAATATCTTGCCGATATCATCGATATTAGGCGCTCGAAAACCAGTCGAGAAATTAGCTCGAACAGTCGTGTTTGAACTTGGTGTATAAATAGCTCCCAAACTACCTGTTACGGAACCTTTACTTAGATTAGCTTCAGATTGAGGCAAAGGATAATAAGCCAAGTTATTTCTAAAGTCAGCCTCTATTAAGAAATGAGCATATCGCAGACCTGCTTGAATATTAAAATTATCACTTGCCTTAAATTGATAGCTTGTATAAACACCCGCAGTTGCCCAAGCAGCATTTGGATATCTAGAGGCAGCATTAAAAGTAGCGCCTGAATAGATATTCCTCGCTTCTCCTTCAGAACTCACCACATTATTCACGTATTCTGCTCCATAATAGACTTTGTGCTTACCAAGAAAGGTTTTTACAAAATCAAAGTTTGCAGAGTAGGCGAAAACTTTTTCTTCTTTGGTAGAACGAATCAGCTCATTAAAATCACGATCAATTCTACTTTCGTTAAAATACTGATGCGCCAAACGAATATTCATTTCATCAAAAGCTATATTGGTTCTCTTATAAGCAATTGTTAACTGATTCATCAGCCATTTTTGCGGACCATAGTTCCATTCCGCGCTTCTGGGCAAGTCATTCCGATATTGAATATGTCGATCATAACGGCCATAGCTTGAAGTTTCAGAATAATGAAAAGCATAGGTGAAATCCCAGTTTCTATTGGGCTTAAATGCAAGCTTTTGCATCACATTCATCTGCGAGTAGGCAGTTGGTATTTGCTTTAACGGATCATCATTTTTGATAAGCGCATCCACACTATCTTGTCTTTGAACATAAAATGGACGTAAATATTCATCAGGACCATGACTTCCCATCTTCAAATCACCAAAATTCGAATAAGTAAAACTTGTTATCATGGCAAACTTCTTCCATCCTAAGTTGACGTCAACATGCGTACTTAGTTCATTGTTAGCTGAGGCAAATCGAGTTAATGTATTTCCCTTGACATACAGCTTATCAGTAGATGAAAACTGAGGAGTCAAGGTAGTGAAACTCAT
>TARA_B110000459_G_scaffold38599_1_pt1 | contig 25695 bp, 30 predicted proteins | sample TARA_B110000459 | Tara Oceans TARA_B110000459 (sample SAMEA4398296) | marine metagenome | biome: Polar Biome; feature: [SRF] surface water layer (ENVO:00010504); material: water (ENVO:00002006), including particulate matter (ENVO:01000060) such as... | depth 5 m | reverse complement strand
GCAGCTGTTAGGTTGGCATATATCTTGGATCCAATTGAGAGGGTATCCGTTGGTGTAAGATTGGAAATACCCGATGGGGTTGTACCCGTCGTACGAAGGGCGTTCATTCTCACATTACTATTTATCACCACAGGTGCTTCTGCACCGGGTAACATAGTGAGGAGATTTCCAACCGAAATACCACCACTTCCTACTTTTAGCTTTTGTGTATATGTATTTCCATGTACCTCCAAAACATTGGAACCTGTATCTTCAACGAAGAGGTTTGATCCCACACAAAGATCGTGGGTAGGAAAAATATTTGCCACACCTACTGAATTTGAAGTGTATATATCACCATGTATATGAAGATTTGTGGATTCGGAATCGTCAATTGTGAAAACTGTACTAAGAGGTCCACCTTCAGTTCTAAATAAAGCCATCTCTTTTCCTACACCAGGTCTTCCATCATCTTTAAAACCAAAACCTATATTTGATTCATCTTCATCATGTGTATATAATAACATAGGTTCTGCCGTACCATCATTACCTTCACCAAAAACAATCGTTGTATCCGCGATGATAAGATTTACAATACGTTGGTATGTAGCTTGCTCTTCTACAAAAAGATTACCCACCATCCTTGTATTACCATAAATATACATACCTCCATCAATTGTAACATTACCCGTTATAACCGCTACATTGTTAGGATATTCATTACTGGCAGCACCTCCTAAACCTGTATCTGATATGATAACATTTGAACCAAGACTTATATTAGAAGCCTTAATACCACCAGTTACAGTAATAACGTTAGATAGTTTTCCGTCGATGATGAGATTTGATCCAAAGTTCATTCTATTATCTACAATAACGTTAGTGGCCACCAAGTTACCATTAACAGTCATAAGATCACGACCGGTTAAATCAATTGATACTTTATTTGTATCACCATCATTTACTTGAAAAGCCTTTGTTGGATTGGTTGTACCGATGGATAACTGATTATTAATGAACATACGATCAGCCTTACCAGAAGCTTTGAGGTCAAAAACGTGTGTAGCGTCTTTATCAATGTAAAGTTTATTTCCAATAGAAAACTGTTTAGTTGGAATGTTATTACCAAGAGCAATACGACCCTTTATACCTTCAATCTCAATGAGCTTAATCTCATTTGCTTCAATTTCTCTAGTTAGAATAGAGTTAACTCCTGTAAGAGTCTCTGTCTCAACGGGTTCTGCTTCTAAACTCGCAACATAGATTTGCTCGAACCTGGCGGTTCTACCCATTTATATATTAGTTCCCGAATAAAATTCCGGCAAGACCATCTTTGATCCTGAGCACGTTATAATTCACTGCAAAAAGATACATCTCATTTTGATCAGCCCTAAGTACACCCTTTTCCACTCCTCGTAATATAAGTTTAGCGTTATCGAGTCTACTGAAATTACAGCTACCTGAAGGATTATAGTCTGATGCGTTTAATCCAAAGTGATACACAAAGTATCTTGTATACATAAGATCTTCGGAATCAACCCTATAGTCTGTCACACCGAATCTTGATTTGTAATAATTTTGACATGTGTGAAAATATGTTGGTGACATATTTTCGAGTAAAGGTGTACCGTTTATATGTATATCGCCAGTTTTGAAAGTAAACCGGTCATTTGTGGGATCAATATTAGTGGCACTATACCCGAAAAATATAGATTTAACTGGGTGATTTAATGTGGAAATATCTAAATCATTATATCCACCCGATTCTATAGTGTTATCGAATACGTTTGAAACTGGGAAATCTAAACGTTGTGTTTGAGTAATTATGAAATCCATTTGTCGTTTTACCATTGATTCTCTTTCGTCTTTGTCTAAATATATATAATTTGCATAAACATTTATACGTTTTTGACTGTCACTGTAATTGACTAAACTGTCTTGATCAAAATTAATTCTAACCTCAACCTGATGATGTTGAAGTGACACTAAGGGTAAAAATGCTCCGTAATCACAGAAGAAGAAGTGAAGTGGTTGAAAGTTTCTATGGGAAACACTCGTTTTATTTGTAAGTTCTTGTGATTTAGTCCAAGTATCTGCGAGATAATTAGGCCAAATGTCGGCATAATAATCGTAGTGCTGTGAATCAATTTTTTGACCACCAATAAACAAGTCTATTGTGGAGTTATAAAGAAGATTAGAAGATACATTTGAGTTTTTATCAACACCTTCGAGCCATAAACAGTTTACGAGATCACCTAAAGCTGGAATTGTAAAAACAGGATCTTTATCCGAAATAGTTTTAATAAACTTTGGAGCTTGGGAAAAGTTTGTATGCCTTGTAAACCTCATACGAAAAAATGAGTGTCCATCGTCACTATTTAAGTAAACATCTTGAGCACCTCTGGAAACCAATTGAATCAATGCACCGGACATTTAATTATTATTTAGATTATAAAAACAAACACTTTCCCTGAGGGAAGTCAGCTTTCTTTTCTTCCGCAGCTTTACCGTGTATTTTGAAGCCACCTTGACGATAAATCTTCATTCGTTTGTAATACATAGCAGTGAAGAGAGACCAGGGATCGTGTATATCGTATATATGAGGGTTATTCTTCTTACCTTTCGTCTCTCTCATGATACGACCGATACTTTGAGTTATATCAGATTTAGGCGAAGCGAGAATAACTGTATCAAGAGTTGGAATATCTAAACCTTCATGGGCTTGCGAGAACGTCGCAAAAATGATCTTCTTCTTTGAAGAAGCCTGGAGGTCAGCCTCCTTCATACCACCCATGTAGAGACCTGAACTCTTTAGAAAGCATTGGTGAAGCATTTCACAATGCTGTCTACGGTCACTTAGAACGAGGAGCTGCCTCGTACCCGCTGAAGCTTTCTTTACAAGTTCCACAAGCATTTGATTTCTCTTTCTATCTTCAACTACTTCCGTAATCATATTTGGCATTGAAATCTTACCGTTTCTCATAGAAGGCGGAGGATTTCTATAATTGAATGATTCAAATGTAATTGGAAATACTTCCACCTGTTCTTGGTTTTTCCTTTCAACTGCGAAGAACGTCGGACCCATAAACCAGTGAAGCACTTTCGTTAAACCATCCTTCCTTTCCGGAGTTGCTGATAGACCGAAGATATGCTTAGGGCACATTTTGAATAGGGATTGAGAAAACACCTTTGCACAGATGTGATGTGCTTCATCGACTATCAGAGTTCCTATAGAATCAAAATCGCTAAAACTATATTCCTTGAGCGAAAGAGATTGAAGCATAGCGATAACAAAATCGCATTCAACCTCTTTCTTATCCTGTTGAACTATACCGATCGTAGCACCTGGACAAAACTGTTGAATACGTTCCCGCCATTGGTCAGCGAGAAACTGTTTGTGAACGACAATCATCGTGCGATATCCCAACTTGCAAGCTATGGCCAAGGATACCGTCGTTTTGCCATACCCACATGGTAGAGAAAGGACACCGTGCCCAGCTTTAATTGCTGCTGCCAGTGCTTCATTTTGGTGGGTTGCATCTCTGAGTTGTCCGACAAACTTGGCTTTGGAACGAGCTGGTTGGGGTCTCTTGTCATCCTTAGGTTGTCCAACTTTAGAAGTTCCGTAGAATCTTGGAACACAGACTCCATTCTTAGTTGTTCTAAACACTTTAAAAGGTGGCGGAGGGAATCCATAATCCCCATTTACTATAGGTCTTACGGTAAGTTCCTTTTTAATTTCCTGTAAAGGACCCTCGCTTACTAAATATCCAGTTCTTGTCAACATTTAATATATTAAAGACTTGAAACTTTATATAGATATATGGCTCCCGTTAACTTACGTGAAAATCTTGATCGCATTGATGAAGCGATCGTAAAATTGGAAGGGGAGATTATCCTTTGCAAAGAAGAAAAAGAAAAAGAAATTTTTAGACTCGAGGGTTGTAAAATAGTTTATACTGGTTTAAGAGAAGTTTATGGAGATAGTCTCCCCAATCCAGATGGAAAATCTGGTCATTCGCAACCAATGAAACATGCGCCTGAAGTACCTCATCAGGATGCACATCCTCATCAGGATGCACATCATCACAACGATACTCCCACCGGTGTGCACGAAGGAGAGACTTCAGGGGAAGAATTATCTCTTGAGGACCTATACAAGAAATACCGAGCTATGTAATTTCCATGCAAATCCTGAATAATTACCCACATTCCATACACCTGCAAATCCAATTTCAACTGTTATTTCGTCACCCTCTATAAGAGATTGTATAGGTTTACCTTTGACCTCACACATACACCTCCTATATCGGAAAGGAACTTTTACAGTTAGAACCCGACCATCTAATGGATCATCTACATGACTATTTTTTATTAAAAAGGCTTTGTTAAGTTGTGTACGTTTTACGTAGTCTGCGCAATTTTCAGGAATGATCAAACGTATGTATTTTTTATCGTTATGATCATACATGGGACAGTATACTTTCGCAAGAAACTTCATGTGTTTCTGTTACGATAAATGAGAATTAAAACTATAAGTACTAAAATTGTCACTGAGACAACTTGTGTGAGGAGAAGTGGGTTCATAGGTTCCCGGGTTCCAAAGCATTTGTGACTGAGTGCCCTAGAAACCTCTACAGAGGCTTCAATACTGGAATAGGGTGTATTACGAGGGGACATCATACCACACATGGCTACATTTGGACATTCACCAAAGAACGGAAGTTGCCCATAAAGGCTCAGAACCCCCGAAGATTGTGAAAACTGCCATCTCTTTCCATCCCATTCAGAACCCCAACCAAAACGTATTTCTCTTGGTAGGGGTACATCTAATTCACCCAAAACTAAAGTTCTCAGTTCCTCTGGTGGCATGGTTAGAATATCTTCGGTCAAATTACAAATAACACATGATATAGTTTTATCATCCGACAAAACAACTGGTTGAAGTTTTAGCTTTGTATTTGTGACGATTTCAAGATCGTTCTTAAGTTCAACTGGTTGATCAAAATCAAATAAGATGTTTATGGCACCATAGGTACTATCACGAACCTTCTTTTCTGCATCCGGACCCCAATTGTCACCAAGTAACTTAAATGCTGGACTGTTATCTAAACATAAAAATAACATTCCATCTCCAATTTTAGTTCTATCTGCGAAATCAGCTGTATAACCATCCTCCATGTAGTCAACGTTTACAAGTTCCTTCTCAAACTCAAACTCCACACCAACATCTTCAAGAGCTTGTTGCATTGCATCACACATGACCTTCCCGGACACCTTTTGTGTGTACTGTTTGGAGAGTGCTACATGGTCAAAACTCTTGACAAACTCCCACGCAGACATTACATCCCAAGTTACACCGTCCATTATGAGGGGGAGGTGCTCTACTATCTTTTGTCCACCCCCACTCAATGGACCCAAAGCGTCTTTGAGGGATATACCCATATACTTCCTGGGTTTAGTAAGTACACGTGCAGCTAAAGATGTTAGAGTTCCATAATCTTTTAGTGACAATGACCGTAAGACGTAACCGTAGGCGCTGCTTTGAACTGGTTCAAAAATATCATCCCAATTGATACCCATATCATTGAACAGACTTTGGGTATTAACAAATGCTTTATCAAAAACTATACGATGTGCATGAAGATCTCTAATTTCTTCTGTAGGTTCCCACCATGATCCTCCCGCGGAAGTCTTTCTATCATAAATTGTTATTTCATGATCACCCGACCTGAGTATCTCCCACGCAAGTGACATACCTGTGGGTCCTGCACCAATGATATGAACTTTCATTCTAATTTAAACTAATATATTTTTACATCATCTTTGTCACCGCGGCGGGCATGGTGGTGCGAATATTTTTCACGACTGATGGAGCCGCCTCTGAAAGAAGATCGAGAAGACCCAATACGAGTAGAGTTTGTTGAATCATAACTACAGTCTTAGCTATGGCGCTGATAGGATACATGTCACCAAAGCCCACAGTTGATTGAACAGTGAAGGCAAAGTACAAGTGATCAAAAAAACTTGAGTTCTTATCTAATCCATTGAATTGTTCATCCTCCGCCTTGGAGAGGGTAAAATAGATGAGAGTGAAGAGTAATATAGCCACAAAGTTGAGACTGGCAGCTTTTAGAAGTTTCGCCATGATTTATAATTACACAATATTTTAAATAAATCCTTGGGTCTTACGTTCCTCTGGTGTCTTGATGGCATACATAACACTGAGGAAGATTATGGTTGATATGAGAGCAAGTTCTATATCCTGTGTGGCACTAAACGCAATCAGCATAAGTGACATAAACCTGAAAATGTTACTGTTAAAGAGGTATCTAAGTTTTTGTGGAATCCTTATGGCATTACCCGAAAATAAACCTTGATACAAAATGATAAGTGTAAAAATAATTGGTTGACTTTTTATAGTCTTCTCAGTTGTATTACTGAGGGGTCCAAGAAAAGATGACAAGGATTTCATTAATGTAACATAAGATAAAATTTCATAGTTTAAAAAAAAGTTCTGAATATAATACAGGATATGTTGTGTATAGCCAATATGAAAGTGCCACCTGTCAAGTTGGCGCCAAATCAGAAGGTAAAGACATGGAAATTTGCCGCGAAATATCTATTTAAAGAGCGCTTTACGGATGATAAAGCTGAACTTGGACGATGGACAAAAGGTGAACTTCTAGAGCTTGGACCAACATTTGTAAAATTAGGGCAAATAGCATCTACGAGGGGAGACCTGTATCCACCAGAGTTTACTAAAGAACTCGAATCTCTTCAAGATAATGTACCACCATTTGATTTTAGTCTTGTAAAACATCTTGTAAATAAGGATATATTCAAAGAGTTTGATGAGGTTCCGTTCAAGTCTGCGAGTATAGGACAGGTCCATAAAGCCACCTTAAAGAATGGTAAAAAGGTTGTTGTAAAATTAAAAAGACCTGGGATTTACGATATCATGCAAACTGACACAGAAAACGTGAAGAAAATATTAGATTTTATTCAGTCTATCGGTATAGATACAGGTTCGAGTTCCAATTTTGTTCTAAACGATTCAATCGAATATCTTCTTGGTGAAGCTAACTATAGACAAGAGGTTGAAAATGCGATTAAGTTTAGAAAAGGTTTGAAGGGTATTGATTGGATAAAGGTTCCGTATGTGTATAAGAAGTACTGTACTGATGATATGATTGTAATGGAGTATGTAGAGGCGGATAAAATCACGGATATCCAAATTAAGAATATCAATAAGAAAAAAGTATGTGAAGCTTTGGTGAATTCTTATGTGATTCAAACGATGGACAGTGGATTATTTCACGGTGATCCACATCCGGGTAACCTGGCTATTTCCAAAGATGGGAAATTGGTGTTTTATGATTTTGGTTTATTGATAGAGTTAGACGACGATTTGAAACAGGGTTTCTCAGATTTATTCGGATGTATTATACAACGAGATACGAAAGGGTGTGTTCAAATATTAATTAGGTTGGGTGTCATTGTACCAACATCTTCAGATATAAGTGATATTGAAGTATTTTTCGAGACAATATTAGGGTATCTGGAAAATCTTGACGGTGGTGCCATAATGAACGATGAGTTAGCAGCCGAACTCGCCATGGAAAAACCATTTGTTGTACCAACAAGTTTTGTATATTTAGCAAAGTCGTTTTCCTTAATTGAAGGGATATGTTTACAGTTGGATCCAGACTTTGATTACTTTACATACCTGGAACCATTGATTCAAGAACAGTTTTTAGAGTCTCTTGATGTATCTGAAATTATAAAGAACACTACGGACATTCCCTCAAAGATTGGAAAAATAAATTCAACTGTTCTCGGTCTTGAGAGATCGAGAGCAGGGATGAAACGGTCTATGATTAAAACAAGGCAGGAGATACGTGTTGTTCAATACAGTGTAATATGTGCTTTATTAGCCGAAAGATTCAGTGGGACACCGCTTGCTGCTATACTCGTGGGAGTTGCTATATGGATTACTTTTCGTAAAGATCGATCTTTTTAGTGTTACTCTTCTTTTTAGTCTTAGTTTTCTCATCTTTGTTTTTCTTGATGATATCCTGATGTTCCTTGAAATATTCCTTAACGCGCCTCTGTTCATCACGCGCGATGTCACCAATTTTATCCTTAATTCTCTCCACCTCGGAATTTCTCTGTTTTTGGATCTTCTTTCCAATTTTCTTAAAATCGTCTGTTTTGGCAAACCATGTCGGAGATGTAGCGATTGCGAACATTGTCTTATTGTTGTATTGTAATGACATTTAATTTTTAAGTTGTTTTTAATAATTCTGTATATAAAGCATGAACCCAGGTCATATAATATTTGTGTTTGTACTGTTATACAGTACATTGTTTGCGATAAACACAAATAGCTTGGAAAAGAAGATGTTATATACAGTATTACAGGATATAGACTGGTGGACTATAACTCATCACTCAGTTCAACATAACCCGGGTGTATCTAACTATCTTAAAGTACCATTCTACTTTGATAAAAACAAACTTACCAAAGTTTCCACTGGACAATTATATAATGCGTATTGTTTCACCAAACCATATGCTAAAATACAAGAAAAGCTGCAAAGTAAAATGTTCTGGAACGAGTATTTACCAAAACATGGTATTAGCGTCCCAAAATTGAATGCAACTACAAACCCCTACAGAGAATACGAAGACATTGACCCAGATAGAGATTATATATCTAAACCAGAGTTCGGGACATCTGGGAACGGGATTCAAATAATCAAGGGTAGGGATGTAAAACCAACTGAAAAAAACTGTCTTATTCAAGATAAAATTGGTAGTTGTAACTATGATGGTGCACGATCGTATCGAGTTGTTACGACATACGACGGTGGTGTTCTCGCCAGGTATGAGTTTAAGAATAATGAAACAATCACATCAAATGTTAATGGTAAAGGTAAAGTGATTGCAAATAAACATGACACTATCCCTGAAATTGAAGACGTTATACATAAACTTTGTAAACTCCACAAACGTGATTTTAACTTCTGCTTTTCAATTGGTTGGGACTTTATGGTAGAATGCGAAGACAAAGATCCCGCATTTCCAGATGTTTATGTCCTTGAAGGAAATTGGCCATCTGGATTATACGGGGACACTTTAAACAAAAACGACCAATTTATAGAAATGATAAATAAAAAGGCGCGAACATTTTACAAAATCAAGGGTTTATGAGTTCGTCTGCATTCTCAAACGCTTCAACTTCTCCTCAAACTCCCTTCTCTCACCCGGACTATCAATGACTTTACCATTTGCTATAGCCTCGATCTCCGGACCTGTGAGTTGCATAGCATTTAACCTAAAGTCTTTGAACGCCTCCATTGATATAGGTACAAGGGGGTTTATAAGTTCATAGATGGCATTTGCATAGTCCCTAATCTCCTTTTGAGCACCGGGTTCCATACGAAGCCGAAGATAGTGCATTAAATTATGAAGATTGATTTTCCAATAGAACTCAGTGTATGTAGATTGTGGAAGATTCCCACGAGCCTGCTCTCTACAACATCCGTTCTCTAATAGTTCCTCGTATACATCAAAAGAATGACTGAGATGTTGGGTCACCTTTGTACCCAATTCATCTCCAACTTCAACAACACCCTCTGAACCTTGGTGATTCACCTTTGATTGACCACGTAGGGTATCGGGTTCATAGTACTCCTTTGGAACTATCGAATATCGCGCTGACATTTCGTTAATACTGGAGGTTCGGTGACGCATGTGTTGTCGTGCGATGTATATTGGCATTTTGATGTGGAACTTAAACTCGACCATTTCGAAGGGTGTTGTATGCCAATGTCGGAGGAGATAGCGGATGAGACCCCTGTCTCCACGCGATGTTTTTGTCCCATCTCCGTAGGAGACTCGGGCAGCTTGTACGATTGACGAGTCCAAATCTTGTCTCGGCATGTAGTCAACAAGGCGAACAAATCCATGATCCAAGACATTTTTCTGCATTATGTTATGAACTACGTTCCCCTCAAATCTTTAAACAAGTCGTTAAGATCTCTGTAGTAATAGTTGAAAGATCATAAGGATTAAATATTCATATAGTATGATTTAAAGAATATTTAACTTTTTAAATAAAATGAAGGAACATAATGATTTAGTCCTGGAACTACCAGGATTTGTACCTGAAGATTTGTGTAAACAATTAATTGACGAGTTCGAGAATGCTCCAGATAGTGAAAAGGGGGATGGTGCGGTTGATTATAGCGGAAAAATCTTTGTTGATAAGGAGTTGAAAAATTCCATTGATGCATCTATAGGAAATATGGCAGCTAAAAATATAGGAAACTGTAAATCTATACATGAAAAAATAATTAAATATTTAAGACATGCTGTTACATTATATACAAAGTGTCTTATAGATGAATACCCGGGGCGTAAACATCCAGAAAAAATACAAAAAATGCACACTTTTGAACCAATGATAGAGGGGATGCGAATTAATGGTGTGGGAATGTTCGGTTTGGACGGTATGCAAAGGCAACCTAAAGATGCATTATATAAATGGCATTATGATTCTGAAGAACCCAGGTCATATTTATTCGGAATACTATACTTAAACACACTTGAACCGGAAGAAGGTGGGCAGACAACATTTTTGAGTGGTAGACGTATTAGACCGGAAGTTGGAAAAGTGATGCTTTCACCCGGATCATGGACATACGCACATGCAGCAACAAAAGTTAATACGGAATATAAATACATAGTACCTTTTCATATTTATCATGGTAAGTATCCAGGTGATGACAAGAAATATTATTGGTGGGATTTATCTAATGTAGATGGGTTGTTTTCTCAATTTTAACTCCTAATTTCCTTCGCCAAATCACCTATGTCTCTGTAGTATCTCTTAATTTACTTCATGAGGATACCATAAAATCCCGAACGGATGGGTTCACCCGTTTGTATATCATAGACTATAGTTATTTCATGGTTGATATCTCTGTACATGTGCATATTTGTAATGACATGTTTTACTAATTGGGTATCGTAACCAAATTTAATTAAAAACCATACAAAGTCTTCAACTGTTATACCGAGGTATTGAATGAAAAAATGATTATTCATTTTATTGTGGACGCATATATGTTTACAGTTATATTGATTTTGATAGGAATAAAACTTGTCAACGTTTTTATCAAAACCCAATCGTTTCATGTAGTCTCCAAATTTTTCTTTGAATCTCTGAGTTCCATCTAATACAAAAATACTTTCCGGTTCATTCCCATTTTTATACCCATGACCAAAAAAGGGATAACCCATATACCCATTGTCGCAAGTGTATATATGATCTTCATCTCCTATGACATTTGGTGTGTCGTACACATCCGTAGATGTGATCACGATACCTCTATCTTTGAGTAATGGAGACATCTTTGAAGAATCTTTGATGTCATATTGATACTGATACACTTCCCATCTCATATGATCACCTTGCTTCTTACAGCCCCATATACTCCTGTCGGGAAATGCATCTAATTTTTGTACTATATCACTCCTATACTTTGCACCATTCAATGACTCATACAAAAGCCTTGACGAGGGTAAAGCATTTTTTAGTTCCCGATCAAAATGGAACACATTATATTCAACTTTATAGGGTTTGGTTTTTGCCCATTTTGGAACAACTTCGTGCGGGTGAAGATACGAGGAATTGTGGGGAGGGTAGAGGGTTATATACTTTTTACCTTTTAGGACTGATAATATTCCAGCTTTGTCGTCATAGTGTAGACCCGTATCATGCTTACCAGCTGAAATCCATAGGTTCACATCAACATCCATGTCTTTAAAGTATTTCGGTTTCATGATATCTTTTTTTACGTGGTCAAGCAAACGAATGTTTATTTTCTCTTTAGTATTATTCCCATACCCAGGTAATGTTATGACATAGTTATTGTTCTTATTTATATTCATTTTACCCGGAATAGTTTTATCATTTGAACCATTCCAAACCATCACAGAATTATTGTAATTGGAAATTTTTTCAATTATCACATCTCTATTTTCTATTTGATCACGTAATACACGAGGTTCATTAAAGGAGTTATAATTATCTAAACACCAAAAGTTTACAGCGATAGACTTTTCGCTTCTAATCCAATGCCACCAGTTGGGTGGTATGTATAAGGATTCACCTTCATTTAGAACAATGTGTTTCGGAGATGTCAACAATAATTCCGGATACAATAAAAAGTTTTTGTTATTAATCTTACTGAAGTGTGCAAAAAAGAAACTATCATCTAGATGTCTTTCACTGTTACTGTTTTGTAACACTCTGTAAAAGTAGAGTGATAACAACAATACATAAAGTATCATTTAGAATTGTGTATAAATTATTTCGTGTTAATTTCCTTCACCAAATCGTCAATATCACGATAGTACCTCTTGAGATCCTTCATAAACCTTTTGTTGTTCTCTAGGACTTCACATTCCACTTTGTTGAGATACATCCACGCTAAGTTTGACTTTGAATACTTTGTCCTCTTCTGATTCTCGTTGGGTTTACGAGCGACTAACTTTGTACTCTTTTTCTTTTTTGCTGATGCGGGTGTGACCTCCACTCTATTCACGAAGGAGAGAGCTTGCATGACAGTGTCTGCTAGGTCATCCTTCTTCTTAGACTTGAGGAAAGTGTCTAACCAATGTGCATTGGTGGGTCCACTCCGAATAAAAGCTTCACACCTCTCTATGGCAACCTTCTTTCTCTTATTGTATTGCGCCTTACCAGGACCTGCAACATCTGGGATTTTGTGACGAGCGTCATATAGGATAGTTTCAGCTTGGGGACATTTAATAATGAAATATGCGTGTAGGAAATGCATCACTGAGATCATCTTCTTGTTACGGTCAGGTTGTTTCTCGATGAGGATTGTCTTGGCTCCGAGAACCCAAGGTCTCTCATCTAAGTGTTTTCGTAGGGATACATAGAGACCATCCTTATGTTCGGGTGGTACACCAGAAACGTCCCACTCCTTCACAAGGTTACCATTTTCGTCGTCAAGTAAACACATAGCCAGATTCCTTATACCAACATCAATACTTAGAATCATTACATAAATCTTTAAATATACCTTTAAGTTAATGAAGTGTATTGCCCATCGTGGATACTCCCTGAAGTACAAGGATAATAGCATTGAAGGTATAAGGGAAGCAATTCATAGAGATTACGATGGTGTTGAAATTGACGTACAACTTTGTGGATCGGGTGAGCTCATTTTGTACCACGATGTATATACTCAATGTCAATACATATCAGATATGAATATAGATAAAGTGAGAGAATGTGGGATGTGTACACTTAGTGATGTTTATGAACAGATACCCGAAATAAGAAAGGTACTTCTAATTTTAGATATAAAGGGGTCTGATCTCAATATAGTTAAATCACTTTGCACCTTTTATAAAAATGAACAGACAGACAACATATTATTCTGTAGTTTCAATCGTAAAATAATATACAGTCTACCCAATCATTTCAATATAGGATCAACTTTTGAAACAACTTTTCACGTGAGCGAATTTCCATTGATAACGATGGGTCTAACTGCAGTTATTCTTCACTGGACATGTTTAGACCACGCATTTGTACACTACTGTCAAAGTAAAGATATTGAGGTTTATACTTATACACATAAGGAAGACGAAGAATTGGAATATATGTATAGATATAGAGTTGATGGAATTATTACCAACGGATTTTAGAACCTACGACCTTTCATACCCTTCATCATACCACCCATACCCTTGCCCATACCACCCATACCCTTGCTCATACCCTTCTGCCCACCTGGGGAAAGAGCCATAGCAACTACCATCGCCACGATAGCCAGGCAACACACCACGGAAGCAATCATAGCATACTTCAAAGGACCGTTGAAAGCATTACCGATAGAATCAACAATATCGGCAATACCCTTATTCTCAGTCTTCTGAGAACCACTCGCGGCTGCAGCGAGTTTACTCATTGTATCACTTTCATTCAGCTGCTTGGAAAGAGACTTTGTAATAGCGCTAGCTTGTAATTCCGCTACTATGTTTTGAGAGAAGTTAATCTTACCATTACACTTTTTAATTTCAAGTAAACCATCCTGTAAGTTTACAACTTCAGATATAGTTTCACTTAAAGTATCAGTCTTGAAAGTATTTTTTATAATATTTTTAAGTTCCATATTAATTGTTTGATTCATATTCTGTTTATCACCAAACTGCATGTTACCAGCTTCTGTAACCTTTTCCATAGCTGCATCAGTCGAGGCTTGTAAATCAGCTTCTACTTTACTTTTGACCATCTGAGCGGTTTCTGCTTCCATTTCTACACTAGTTTGTGATTTAGCGTCAATATCCTGTCCAATATTAGCCTCACACTTAGGACCCATCTCACCAATAACAACCTTCACCTTCTGAACATTGCCCATAGATGCGGAAAGTGTAGTCGCGGTATTAACTATAGTCTCATTAATAGTTTCATTCAAAATATCCATGTTAAAGGTTTGATTAATAGTTTGTGAACCTCCTCCTCCCATGGTTTTTTTATAATGGTCTGAGAAAATAATATTTTTGTATTTCAAATGAAACTAAACAGACTTCTATTAACTCTGTCCATCATCATAATAATTATTTGGTTGTCTATGAAGCACAGGAGAGAATTATACGAAGAAGCAGATAAGAAAGCACTCGATGATTATCTTATAGATTCAGATAAAGTGGATCCTGATACTATTAAAATTATGGTAGAAAAGTTAACAACGGATCAGGTTCTTCTATCCAAGTTTTACAGTGCTGCTCAGACAGACGATCGTGTAACTCTTATTAATTTAACAATGGATGTGTAAAAAATATTAGTTTAGTATAAATGAAGAACCAGAACATTATTTACGGTGTAGTTGCCGCTCTCGCACTTTACATACTGTTTACGAGATATGAAAAGTACACAGAAGAAAAGATCAGCCCCAACGACGATGTTTTTGAAATTGTCAGGAAAATTGAGGAGGCTAAGAAGGCCAAGAACAAACCACAATAATTTCTTGGATTAATATAAGATCCCATGCCTACGACTTGGGTACATGTTAAAGCATTGAAAGATTATAATAGGGCTCCAAATACATGTAACGGGTTTGTCGAAAATAATTACTGCCGCAATGCGGACGAAATCCTTTACCACTCAGCCGAAATTGATAGAGGTGGAGGGAGTCAGTGTCGCGCGGTGAGTGTTTGTACGGATAACGTTGATGGTGGTGGAGGCTCAAATCCATGCGCTCACAATGCGCCTGTAAAAGCTACAAATAGAAGATACATACACCAACACCATGGTTGGGCGGGTCTCCCAGCGGACGGTTTAGGTTTGGAGTGTGAGTGGAATAATCCAACTGATGGAACGTTACGAACAATGTCCAGTCAAACCAGGTATACGAATGCAACTATTAATAATTACCAAGGCACGGCGATGAGTATATGGGACCAACTTGTATGGGGTATAAAAGTTCATAATAAAAATACCGAGGGTCGGGGATATTGTAATAAAATTGAGCATTTATTGAAACAGGTTCATAGTAATGGTGATACGTGTTACGATCTCATAAAGGAGAAGAACAACGGCTCAACAGCTCAGAGAAAGGGGGTCGAATATTGCAAAAAACACCCAACATCGGACGCATGTAAATGTATTAATATTTCACAATCTGGGGGTGTGACGTACTGTTTGCAAAATCCCACTCTCCCTGGATGTAGCAAGGTTGCGAGTACTTTTAACGGTATTCCGGAAAAGGCGCGAACACAGTTTAGCTTACAGAATCAGTCTACTGGATGTTTTAATGGTACAGCTTGTGCGGGTAGTGGATTCTTTTTACCAGAAGCTGTACCAGCTGTATGTAATAATACAATTACTGTATGTGAGCAAACTATTGATATTGGTGATATAACCGGTGGTGAGGTTAACATCAGTCAGGCAATGGAATGTGGGAGTGAAGGAGATGTTGATAAAGACGGTAATCCTATAGATGATAGACCACCACCTCCAGCATCTTTTGAGGATTTCAAAACGAACCCCTTGGCTTATTTTAACCCAGGTAAGGTCACCAGTGATAAAAGAGCTGCAGCGGGTACTGGTGGGGTGACTTTCCTTACATCTTGTATGTGTTGCCTTCTCATACTTCTCATGATTATGGTTTTAGGTGGAGGAGGTGGTAGGAAAGCAGGAGCCAGATTTAAAAGGTGAGTATATTTAAATGGGGCTTCTTGATGACGCGAAAGCCCTCCTCGGTCCGGGTATGTCCGCGGCACCAGAAACAGCAGACCCATGCGAGCCACTGAAAGAGGAATCAGAGAGAATATTTAAAATGAAAGATGGTCCTGAAAAATCAGCGGCGATATCTGCGGGATTGCAGATGATCGCGGCTCAGGATTGTGAGGAGCAGCTCGGATATTATGATTTAGTAGATGAGTTCTGCTCGAGAGATAGTCATTTTGTCGGGATGCAGATAGGGCACGGTGAAACGTGTATGGATAAGGATATACATGGTGACCAAGCGGCTATATGGTGTATGAGACATGATATTGATGAAGATACCGGGATTAAAAATGACTACCCAAGAATGAAAACACGAACAGATGTTTGTAATGAAAGGGGGTTGAAGTCTAGATGGCACTCAACTAACGCTAAATACTGTGAGTTATACCCCGAAGATGACTGGTGTAGATGTTATAATGTGAAAGAAAACAAAAAAATATGTTATGCTGTCGATGAAGAAGGTAATCCAAAAAAGTATGGACCAAAATCTAAACCGGCAGCTGGATGTAATTTATTTGACTCCCTTGAACAGAACAAAGTGTTTTATAAAGATGGTTATCAGGTTTTTAAGGATAATATGCATTGCACACGAAATACATGTACCAGACCTACGTTTCAATATATTCCTGAGGGTGCTATGAGTAGTTGTAAACCAACATACAGAATGTGTGACGAGGACGTTGATATAATTAATTCATCTTTAGGCACGATAGTAATTGCTTGCAACGCTGATATGCCGGAATCGGAAAAACCCGATTGGTGGGACGAGGAGGGTGATGGTGATGATGGGTGGCTAAGTGGTTATAGATCTCCACCATTTGATAGTTTCCCTTTAAATAAAACACCTATAACCGAATGGCCCGAAGAGTTTGATTGGGAAGACGATAATGTTAGATATTTAACATTTTATAGTATAGGGTCTTCAGTTCTCTGTATAATCATATTGATAATAATAATGAAAAGCTTAAAGAAAAAGTAAAAACATATTGTATGTGGTGTTGGTGGTGTTGTCACTCCTTCGAAGGTAAGGCTTTAAGTATGCCATTCAAATACGATGATCGTAGAAATAAGTTTTACACAATTGGTAATTATTGTTCATGGAGTTGTGTAAAGTCTCACGCACTTGAAAGATATGGGTGTACGGTGGGTAGCCGTATTAATGGCAATGTAGTTATGATGCGTAAAAAAATGTATAATCAAATCGGACCAGTGAAACCCGCTCCAAGTAGATACAGACTAATAGAGTTTGGTGGTGATTTGACTATAGAAGAATTTAGGAAAAATCAAACAAGGGATATAGAAGAACCCAAACAGATTGAGACAGCTCCTATAGTCAATATCACAGTACCCGTTGCTATAGACACCAAAAGGATGGATGAGATAAAGAATGCATCGGCATCTAATAACGCACTAAAGCTAAAAAGAAATAAACCACTGAAACGAAATCATAACAACTTAGAATCAGCGTTGGGACTCATCATCACTCCCAAATCCTAAATTTCTTTTTTGTTTAGCTGTCGGTATTGATTGTGGTAATTGATCAGATTTTTTACTATGAACCCACTGATGTCCATCATGGGCTGCCCAACAGATGTCATACCGCTCTATCATTTTCCTGCATAAAACACAGGGTAATGATATAGCATCTCCAAGTGTGTTCCTCCTCATAATAACCAAATGACCATATTTCCTATGCAACCATTCTGTAAATTGATGGGATTTATACCCTTTTTTCAAACATTCACGGTACAGACGCCTAATAAGTTGCCTCTCTGCACACATATGGTTATTACTTATCATCTCTGGACCTTTAGACATATAACTCGTAACTGTGCAGTACTTCATACCGTACAGCAATTATTACAAGTTGTTCCTGGAAACACAAAGGCACACTTTTCACACTCGTTTAGGATATTAAGATCCTTCCTCTTCGGTACAAGTCCTTTAGAAAATCGCTGCAATTCTTTTACAGTATAAATTCCGTACTGAATCATAACCTCCAAAGGAGGGAACTTCATACTACACTGTTAGCAAGACAAATCCTTAATTGGGTTTCATGCAACATGGAAAGAGTCCCGCAATACTTTCTTTAGCCTTAAGCATACCAGCAAATCCATCAATAATGGGTGGGACCATAGTCTTGAGAATCTTCTCAAACTCACTATCCTTCTCACCCTCATCAATCTCCTCGATAAGGTGATAAAGAATGGCAATAGTGAGCTTCTTCTTCTGGGGTCCGGCAAGCTTCTTGAACTTGGCGGCGGTCATCATAAGTTTAGCAACGATAGGGGGGATGTCCTCCTTTTGGAGACCATCACCCAGGTAATCATTCTTAATCTCTTCAACGAGAGCAACAACTGACTTAGCGTCAATTCTTCCAGCAAATCTTTCAAGTATCGTGTCCATTTTATAATCTCTGTTTAGAATAAAAAATGAATACAGATAACGTGATTGCCGGGATTGCGTTTGGTATTGGTTTTGTACAGATGTATCAGGATTTGATCAGAAGTGAAAAAATAAACGAAAGATCAAAAAATGCCGTCCTGTTAAGTATTTTAGCCAGTTGTTTATGGCTTACATATCAGTCAAGAAAGTATGGTATGAACTTTACAGTAGCTTATACAGGTATTGGATTGGCTATTCAGCTTTATGTGCTGAATAAAATATTAATTAAAGAAAGTGAAACAATATTAATTAGGTAAAAGATGGGTATTTTCGATCTTAATACAGAAGCTATAGTTGTAAAAGAGCCTTTTATGGGTTCAAATCTATATTACATAGACAATTTTTATAAAAATCCCAATGAAATAGCGGATTTATTTAATAAAATTCCAAATTGTAAACATATACCCGGAATGGAACCAAATGCAAAATCGTTAAATGGTATACATTTTGATGACAGACGAATTAAGCTAAAAACCGACGAAATTATCCCCGTTTGGGAACATTTATCAAATATAATTGGTTACCGTCCGGCGCCACAAAATAAAGATTGTCGTGATGTACTAACCAATCAATTTAGATATCGTGATAAAAGTTTCAATAAATCTAAAGATAATTATTGGCATCCTCATATTGATTGTGGATTTAACGCTATTGTTTATTTTAATAAAAATGATGACATGTGTGGTACGAATTTATACAAACTTATACACCCAGATTTACCAATAAGTAAAGGAGAACACGTGGAACCTTGGAGATCCAAAAAGAATTGGGAAAGGATAACAACTTTAAAACCTGCATTCAATCGTTGTGTTATTTTTGATGGTGGAAAGTTTCGGCATGGCATGCATATACCCGATGAGAGATATTCCAGTGAAGAGTATAGATTGAACCAAATCTTTTTCTTCCAAAATGAATCTTCATATACTTAAGGATTTATCGCGTGATCATTATAGAAATGTCTTCTATCATCTGTGCTCGTATTACTCCCAAGCCTTCTACTGCCTCTTCTACCAAGAAGGTGAAGTCGGTTTCACAATCACCTACTAAGATCCCAACCCCGGGAGCCCTGGACACAGGTGTCATGAAGACTGCGCGATTCGCTGAGGCTGTTAACGGTCGCGCCGCCATGCAGGGTGTTCTGTGGGGTTCTCTTGATTGGGTGATGTCTGGTGAGAATATCGTTCAGCAGCTCGAAGATCCTATGTATGCGGCTGCTGCCACTGGTGTTGTTACTACACTTGCTGCGGCTTCACTCATCACCGCCAAGGACTTCGGCAATGAGGAGTTTTGGAGCTTCACACCCGAGGCTGAGCTTAAGAATGGTAGGCTTGCCATGCTTGGATTCACCACCCTATTGGGATTGAGTGCCATGTAACCTAAAAAATCTATTATTTTAATTTTTTCATTCATTGTTAATCTTCCTGTCCTACGTATCACGTACGACACGAGCATTAAGAGAATATATACATTTACAGCTATAGGTCTCATACTCTATTGTAGATTTAGATTACTTTGGGGCGCATTAAACCTCCAGCCCTGGTGGCGAGACCACGGGAGAGAGCCATAGCCTTGGGTTTAAGGATGTAGAAAGAGGCGAGGAGGGTGCAAATATATAAGACGAGACTGAAAGCGGAATAACCCTTCTCAGCCTCCTTGGCATTCTCACACTTGAGAGTCCAGTTGAGAGCCACTGCGGATCCAATGAGACCCATAATGGAATATATGAGGGTAAAGACACCAGCTTCGTTCTTAGCAAGTTTGGTGAGGAGGAGGGTGAAGGGAATTGTGAGTGCGATGGTGAGGGTCGCCGCGAGATACTTGTTAAGGTTCTCTTGGATAGCTTTACCCTTCATAGATTCACACTTGGAGAAGATGTTGATACCGATGGAAGCGGTCACCATGTAGAAGAAACCGAGAAGGAGAATACCACCAACGGTACCCCACGAAACCTCGAGATCAACCTTACCAGAGGCAATGCTCCTGGCGTTGTTGTACATCCTGGATGCACGCATAGTACTTGTTAAGTCAGCCATGTTTTATTATACTTATAGAAATTATTATAATATATCATATATGAAAATACCTGAAGTCATATTCGTAAAACATTGTCCAGATCTTGCGCCTGAGAGAAAAGTGTTTCTCGAGAAACACCTGAAGGAGAGAGTTCCCATCAAAGATGTTAGGTGGGTTGAAGATTACAACCATGACCACATATTTGTACAGTGGTTGAATACAAAGTTAAACCTTCCATATGGTCCAAAATTGACAAGTAATTTTGTAAAGACTATCATGTCTATGAAACAAATGGTTGATGAAAATATTGAATATGCTCTACACATTGACGATGATGCCGTGTTTTACAAAGATTGGAAATTAATACTGGAAAGTATTCCAGACGAAATTCGTAAGATTGGATATATAAATATGGGTACTTCACCATTTTTTAATTATAAACCAAAACTCAAGGAGGTATATCAATTGCCAAATAATGGTGGTATGGAAGTTTTTTGGGTATCTAACGAGTTCGCACATGCATTTCTAAATGAATTAAACATGGAAGAGGCTATCGATATTGTTATACATGGATTACTGAGAAGCGCTGGAAAGCCTATATTAAATATTCCAATTGCACACCAAACATCCGATATAGAAAAAGTTAGTACAATTGATCATGATACCAGAAAATCTTCTAACTGGCAAGCTTATGTTATGAACTACCCGAATCTCCCTAAATTAAAGATGGACAATCTTTTTGATGAGTTCAAGCAGTTTGAAGTTAGAAAGCAAAAGGTCGAAGATAAGTTTTATGAATTGTATGATAAGAGGGTTGACATTAAGAATGTTAAATATATTCTTAATAGCGACCAAGATCACCGTGTAAATATTATAGATTTCGAGTTAATTAGAAATAAGGTGGATATTTGATCTCCCATAAGCTCCTGCACTATACCCAAATGTAGATAAATCTGTCATATCCCTATTACCAGCGGTTATAAATAGTTCTTCACATGAAGCAAGTAAAAACCAATCAATATAACATGCAAGCCTTTGATCACGTGTAACATCGTAGTTCTTTAGTGTGTCACATTTATATGTTAGAACAATGTCATGCTCAAGGGTTACAATCTTATCGGGGAAACGCTTCTTAAACACATCTTTAATTTCTCGACTATCACTTGCTAAAAATATTTTACCTTCGGTATCTTCAACTATTTTTATAAACTTTTCGAGTGCGCTATCTTTAGCAAAATAAGCTGGTTTAATGTTTCCATTTTCATCTTTTCCGTGACAACCTATATCCTTGGAATCATTTGAACACGCACCTCTTCTAATATGCATACCATATTTTAAACCATGCGGTAACCAATCTTTGTATTTATCAAGAATAGTTTGTAATTCTTTGGTTGGTTTAATAATTTTGTTAAGATTTGAATGAACATGTTGGAAATATTGGGGGTTTATGGCAATTCGTGGTTCAAACTTTTTTTCGTTCGGGTCATCAGTTATTTCAAAACCCTCAAACTCAACACCTCTGTCTACCTCTAATATGCTCTTATATACACGTGGTTTCGGGGATCTATACACTAAATCGGATAGACATAGAGCAACATTACCCCATCCCATGGATTCTGGGAGGTAGAATGTCATTATATGTATATGATTGACTTTATCTTTAAACACTCAAAAACTTTTCCAGATCTTCGCGTGTATTTGTTTGTCTCCACCCCAAAGACTTCAACCTGTCTGCACATATGTAATATCTGGTATCATTAAATGGTCTATCCTCTACGTATGTAATCCAATCATCGTAATTTTCAGTCCCAATTATAGTTTTAATAATCATTTTAGTTACATCCATAACAGATATTTCGTCATCAGATGCTATATTGTATATTTCACCAGTCGTACCTTTTTTCCATACAGTGTCAACAGCATTTACGACATCGTCTACGTGCATGAAAGCACGTTTTACTTCAGATGAACGTTTACCATGGATTGTACATTTTTTACCCTCCCTCAAAAGCCTTTTAAATTTTGGTATAAGTTTTTCTGGGTATTGATTTGGTCCATAGACATTGTTACATCTGATTATTTTAATATTCATATTGAAAGATTCAATATAAGATCTCACTATCATTTCAGCCGCAGCTTTAGAAGCTGAATACGGATTTGTAGGTTTCAAAACACTTCCTTCTTCTGTAAATGGTTCATCTGTAACAGATTCTCCGTATACTTCATCGGTACTAAAATGTATAAAATCTACATCTGGAATACACTTTCTACACGTTTCAATAAGCACATGTGTACCATAAGCATTATCCATTGTAAAACTCAATGGATCAACAAATGAATTATCAACGTGACTTTGAGCTGCAAAGTGAAACACGTAGTCAAACTTAAAAAAGTTTACAACTTTTTCAACAAATTCAGAGTCACACAAAGAACCCTCAAATAAAAGAGCTGCGTCTTTATCAACATTAGCAATATTAGAACAGTAATCAATTTTATCTATATTCACAAATGTTATATCTGGATACCTTTTGTGCATACTATTAATAAAGTTGGATGCAATAAAACCACATCCCCCTGTTACTAATGCATTAGGCATTTACTTTAGTAGCCGCAAATGTTTTAAGTAAATTACACACACGATCAACATCTTCAATATCAAGACCGTGGTGGGCACCTAAAAGGAAGCCATCCTTCATAATCTTGTCAGCATTCTCAAACTCACCGAGGTACTCACGGAATGCTGGATGACGAGTAATGTTACCTGCAAATGTAACACGAGTCTGTACGTCATTTTTTTCTAGAAAGTTAACAATCTCTAATCGATCTGGACATTGAAGAGGAATAGCGAGCCAGTTGGGAATCTGGGAGTCATTTGGAAGAGTATAGTAAGAGCAATCCTTAAGATTCTCAATGTACCTCTCTACATTCTCACGCCTCTTTCGTAGAAATCCTTCAAGTTTATCCAACTGCACGAGTCCAAAGGCAGCATTCATTTCACAGGCTTTAAGGTGGTAGCCCGCTACACCGTAGAGGAACTTCCAATCATATGGAATACCATCAACAGAATGATTGAAACGTTCACTGGGCTCCTCGATGTTGTCACCGATGCGTCCCCAGTCGCGAAACATTAGGGCTCTCTTGAGGTGTTCTTCATCGTTAAACATCACCATACCACCACAACCACCCGCGGTGATAACATGACTTGCATAGAAGCTTGTGGTACTTATGTCGGTAGAAGGTGTGTGAGTAATAGTGTCTGCAGAATCCTCAAATAGGATTACATTTGGAAAAGCTTTTCGGATAGCTGACCAATCTGGCATGTTACCAATTAGGTTTGGAAGTAGGAGGCACTTCGTATCTGGAGTAACTACCTTCTTGAGGTCTTCAACACTTGGTACATATGTGTTTAGACCTACATCACAAAATACAGGTTTGAGACCAAGTTGTACAAGAGGAGCAACTGTAGTAGAAAAACCACACGCGGGTGTTACAACCTCAGAACCTTTGGGTAGGTTGAGAGCACAGAGACCTAGGAGGATAGCGCTACTACCAGAGTTTACAAATAGACCTGACTTCTTACCAAAAAGATCAGCTACCCTTTTTTCAAACTCCACAGTACGATCACCAAACCCAGCGAGCCAGCCATCGCGAAGACAAGCCTCAACAGCCTTAATTTCTTCTTCACCATACGATTCAAACTTATTGGGTGCATACCAAACTTTCTTGGGCATTATAGCATAAAGAGTTAAGTATTCTTTAAACTATATGAAAGTTTGTATACTTGGTTCAAGTGGGTTTATAGGAAAAAATATATGGCAAGGAACAGATTGGACAGGTCTTACGAGACAAGATCTAAACTTACTGAATCAAAAAGCGGTAGATGAATATTTCTTGAATAATCAATATGATGTGGTTATACATTGTGCTGCAACCATAGATCAAGTGAGTAGAGGAACTACACACAAAAACATCCTTATGTTTGAAAATGTTGCGAGAGCATTCAAGGGTAAACTTATATATATATCAAGTGGTGCAGCTTTATTGGGGAAACCTCCAACGGATCCTTATGGTCTATCTAAATGGGTTATAGAACAAAGAATTAAGCATCTTCCAAATGTATATTGTCTTCGTATTTGGGGATGTTACGGACCCGGGGAACTTCCATCGAGATTTAGCGCAAAATGTAAGAGAGATGGACATGTTGTGATTCCCAAGGATAGATTTTTTGATTTTGTGAGTATCAAAACTGTTCGTAACATTGTACACGAATATGTAACAAGCAAAAAGAAACTTGTTAAATATTCCGACTTAGTGTATCCCAAGAAGATGTTGCTGTCTGAATGGGCTGATTTTTTTGGAGCTACATATGAAATTCAAGATACTTCGGAACTGGGGGAATCTTACGTGTCTAATAGATATTTTACGACAGATATTTAGTTCCACCCCAACTTCTTTTTAGGTGGAACTGGGACAATCATGTCCTTCTCAAAGTCAATGTAGGGTGTCATATTTTCGAGTGAGTTTCCAAACTCCAATTTAGGATAAATCTTTTGCGTCTCTGGTATGGGAATATCTCGCAGAGTTTTCACACCGTAGGCTTCTGCAATCTTTACAAAGTCCACTTCATCCCCAAATACATCACTCTTAGAGGTCGCAATGTATTTAGAGTCGAAGTAACTATCTTGGAACTGTTTAATTATACCATAGCCACTATTGTTTAAAATAATGATTTCGATGGGTAGGTCATACTTCTTGACAGTTAGGAGTTCTTGGATATTCATCTGAAATCCACCATCACCATCGATACAGTAAACCTTCTTACCTGATCCAATCGCTGCACCTATGGCACATGGGAGAGCGAAGCCCATTGACGAATTTCCAAAGTTTGTGAAAAGCTTTTGACCGTCCTTGAGTTTGGCAGATTG
>TARA_B110000459_G_scaffold122777_1_pt1 | contig 25964 bp, 14 predicted proteins | sample TARA_B110000459 | Tara Oceans TARA_B110000459 (sample SAMEA4398296) | marine metagenome | biome: Polar Biome; feature: [SRF] surface water layer (ENVO:00010504); material: water (ENVO:00002006), including particulate matter (ENVO:01000060) such as... | depth 5 m | reverse complement strand
GCCTTTTTCATGATCAAGAGCGGGTTGCACATCATAAAGGCGTAAAACAGGACCATTCCAAGCGTGTAATTGTTCATTTGATTGATGAGGGTGTCAGTTTCTGCTCCTTCTCGACCGGCGAGGTAAGCAAACAAAACATGCAAGAGGCAAAGAATGAAAAATCCTCGAATTCGAAGGGAAATTTTCTCAGGGGCGAGGATGTGCCAATTCAATCGGCGGTTGAAGTGGCTGATGATCATAATTAACGTAAACAAAAGGTAGAGCATCACCATCACGCTGCGTCCAAGGTCAAGCATTCCTGGCGTATTTCTCCACATCCAGCAAACAAGAATGAGACCACCTAAGAATGGGAATGACAATCCCGGGACAAGCGAAACAAGACCAACCTCATCACCATCAGTTTCCATTTTAGAATCACGATACAAGCGCCGGCCCGGCCGTCCCAAGAGAATCATTGCAATGCAGAGGAACGAAATACCAATCGTGGAAAATTCCTGAATTTGCTCGGGCGTATTCATGAATGTGGAGATGAACAAGACGGTTTGGCCGGCGAAATTCATCAGTATGAATTGTCGTAAAGCGTCTTCATGGAACGGGCTTGAGCCATGGATCAGGGGCAGGATATCAAACCCAATTCCAGCAACCAAACACATCAGCCAACCAAGGCATGTCCACGTGATAATGACATAGAGCATGAGTTCGTATTCCGACTGAATCAAGTCAAAAAACAGCGATTCAGTCAGCAAATGCCACCCCATGGCAATTCCAAACATGGCGGTAGAAATGCATGAAGTCACGTAAAGTCCGAGGTAAGATCCAGTCGTACTGGACCGAATGCTCTCGAAACGACTCATTGTTTACCACTTCTCCAATCTTGGTATAAACTCGTTGCCGATATTCAATGCTTCAACAGTTGCATCAAACCAAGTTCATGGTTATGCATGTCAACCGTTACATCATTTCCCGGCAACAGGAGTAATTTGTCTTCAGCATCGAGAGCAAACACGCCGACTCCTATGTCATCGCTCAATTGCTTTAGTTCCCTCCTGCATACGTTTTGATGCGTGTCCATGTGGACGAGCGGTCTTAAATCTACGATGATGGTGTCACCTTGAGCGATTCGAGAGGCTAGGCCACGGGTTGGCAAACGATTCATCCGATCTGGAGCCACGTAACGCAGAGCTCTGTTTGGAATCATAGGCGGTGGGCTGGTCAGAGCGCCCAAGTCGTGGAAGGGTTCGCCATCTGCGGTGAGGGGGCCCGTCCATCCAAGAGGGGCCAGTTTCCGAGGTGGTTCGGCACCAACAGGTTCTGGCAAGGCAGTCACTGGTGCTGGCAAAGGGTTCGGCAATGGTGCGATCTGCTGTTGAACCCCTTGGGTTTCAACGGGTGCCGTTGGCTCGTCTCTTTTCCTCTTGGAAGTTTGACCTGCTTCGGGGTCAGGGAGTCCAAAAAATTGCCAGAGACTCGCCATGCTTTCACCGTTCACAAATCAAGATCGTCAAGCAATCCAGAGATGTCCGATACGGGAGATGTGGGTGTGCTATCAGTAGTTGCCGGTTGAATTGCAGCAGGTTGCCCTTGTTGTGCAGCGAGGTATTGTTGCCCGTAATGGCCCCATTGTTCCATCGACCACCCTTCAGGCAGTCCAGAGGCAGGCAGTGGTGGGCCAGCGTTTTGGACCACAGGTTGCACGACAGCAGGTTGCACGACAGCAGGTTGCACGGCAGCAGGTTGCGGTTGTGGTGTTCCGAATTGGTTTGGTGCCACTGCTGCGAATGGATCTTCCATTACAGCGGGAGCCGGTTGAGCGGCAAAGGTTTGAACCGGTGCGAACATTTGCTCCTGTGTCATGCTTGGGCTTGCTGCTTGTTGGTAGCCTGCTTGAGCATAGATGTCTTGCTGAGCCGCTGGTGGCGCGTAATCGGGGGCTGGCGTTGGAGGTGCCTCTGCCATTGTTGGCGCTGGTGGTGTGCCTGCCGGCATGGATGAGAAATTGGAGAAATCGTCAACATCACCGCCACTGCGCCTTCTTGTCAAGAGCAGGAATCCTGCGAGCAAGATCACGATGAGACCAAGCCCACCGATGATGGCTGTTGGCACCGTGCCGATTGCACTGCTCACTGATTCGATAAATCCGTCAGCGGGCTGTTCAGTCACGGTGAGTTGTATTGTTGCGATTGAGAATTCCCCATCGTCATCGGTGACCGTCAACTGGACGGTCCATTGGCCGGCAGGCAAATCCTCGATGGTGTACATTGGGCCCGTGAAATCGACATCGCCTGTTTTCTTTCCATCGAGATCTGCATCATAATGGCTGCTGTCCCATTGATAGATCAGGCTCAATTTGTCGCCAGCGGTTTCTCGAGAAGTCAATCCCGAGAGCGTGATGTTTTCGCCTTCCATCAGCGATATTACGCTTGTTGAATTGGTGATGGTTGCAGAAGGTGGTAAGTTTTGCACGCTGACGTTGACAGAAGCAAGGGCTTGCGCACCATCGTTATCGGTGACTGTCGCCGTGATTTGACGGATCCCGCGAGTTGTCCAAGCAGAGGTGATTTCGAGGCCTTCCAATTCACAGTCGTTGACGGGGTTTCCGTCGCTGTTGCTGTCAATTGCAGCGTTCATGTCCCAGCACACAACAAGGGTGTCAAGGTCGGAGGCTGTATCATCCACAACGGCCGTGAAGGTCACATTCGCATCTTCGAGGATTGGTACATCTGAGCCAAGCCCAGTGATTGTCGGGGCCACGTTTCGGATGTTGACCATGGCGGTTTTGGTTGCTGACTGAGCACCATCGTCGTCGTAAGCCACAACTGAGATGTTGTGGATGCCTGAATTGGACCATGAAACCGTGGCGGTTGAAGCGGGGCCTCGTGTGGTTTCAGTCCAGTTCAAATCTCGGTCTGAAGGCGACCATTCGATGTTGATATCGTCTCGATCCGAGAGCGTGTCATCAGCGTTGATCCTCAACAAAGCAACTTGGTCTTCATCCAAGTTCCAAAAACCAGTGGTGTCCATGCTGAGGTTCGCTCCACCGTACCAAAGTTCTGGTGCAGCAAGGGTTGGTGCTACGTTGAGCACATCGAGTTGAGTCTCAACGGTCGTGGTTGCCCCGTCATCATCGGTGGCAACAGCGGTGATCATCATGATGCCTTCCGCCATTGGGGTGATGGTGCAGGTTGGTTGGGTCAATCCTTCTTCACACGCCATTCCCGGCCAAGAGATGCTCACCTGTTGGCCTGGGGGAGAGACGGTGTCTGTGTCGCCGCTGTCGGTTGCGTCTATCGTCACCTTCTGCTCGACGTCGATGTTTGGCACGACGGAGAGATTGAGGTATGGATCTCGGTTGAGTACTGTGACGTTGTATTCTATGATGTCAACATCGAGTTCTTCATCGGTTACGATGAGCCTCACGCTCCATTGGCCATCATCGGTCCAATTCCACTGAGTCCAGCAATCTTCAGTTTCAATCACATCGATCAAGCCGGGGCGAGATTCGATTTCGAATTTACAATTGACTTCACCGCCGTCCTCATCGAAACTTTCTGTTGCGTTCAAGGTGATGTTCTCAAAGGTGTATTTGCCTGCATCCACGTCGAGGGAAGCAGTTGGCGCACGTCCGATGAAGATGTTGATTTGAGCGTCATTGTTGCTTCGATTTGCATCTTCAGTAACAAGTTCATCCGGGTCAACCGTGAACGAAAGGGTTTGGTTGCCAATGGTGGTCATTGCTGGAACTGTCCAGTTCACCGTGATGCGTTCTTCGCTGTAGGAAGGTATAGCGGGAATGTTTTCACGAATGCTTGTCCCGTCAGGTGTGGTCACTTCAATTTCGGTTGCCGGTGAAGTGAGAACACCTCGGTTTTGAGCAGGAATTGAGAAACTGATCAGATCGCCGGGGAGGGCTCCATAGCCCGTAACCTTGCTCAAGATGGAAGATTCACCGTCGCGGATGCGGGTGACAATAATCGAATCAGCTTGGGCTACAAGGTCAACACCGACCACCGTCAAGTCGATGACGACGGTTGTCGCACCAATGATGTCGGTTGCTGGGTCCCATACGATCACACCGTTGCTGGTGAAATCATCGCTTGAGGGCGTGTTGTCAACAACCGTTGAAACATTCAGTTGATTGGTTGTTACTCCATTTCCGTCTGTAGTTGGACTTGCCAGATATGAATCCAGTTCATACCGAAGCTGGAGGTTCTTGTTCGCCTGAGGCGTATTGGCAGGGGAGGTCTGATACGTCGCTGTTACCGTTTGTTCAGAGTTTGGTAAAGTTGCCAAGAATTGCATGTCGACAACAATGTCTACATTCCGTGTACCTGGCGTTGAGGAGGCAGAAACACCGTAAGAATCAGTAGGGTTGTATTCTTTCAAAAGCCAATCAATGGTGAACCCTGCCGCATTTGTCACACGGATCCATGAATTGTAACGAACCGCAGGGCAGTACCAATTGTAGCCCGAAGACACTCCAGTTTCATTCACTTCATTGATTTTGTATGAGTCGCCGCATCCGGTGTAATCGATGTTGTTTGCGCCATCAGTTGGCGCACCCTTTGCAGTGATTTGCCAGCTGTTGTTTTCTCCACCAGATGTGTCAAATTCGCTCGGGTCAAAGTAATCCGATGACCCTGTGACTCCGGTTCCAGATTGGAAAGGCATGTACCATTGGTCACCAAGATGGAGAGGGAAGTCATACTTCTCCTTGGGTGGGTCATAAAAAGTGTCGAAGGTGATTTCAGCGATGTCTTGTTGAAGGAATCCTAGATTGAATGGTCTGAATGTAACATCAAGTGTGAATTCAGAATTGATGACTGCAAGGTCGCGAACACGAATGAGGTCTTCGCCTTGATAGCCAATGTCAAGTCTTCCGCTGACGCCTTCTAGGGTTGCACCGCTGTTGCCTGATGAGAAATCACCATCAATTTCAAGGGCATAGGCCAAGGTTTGGATGCCATCAATCGTGACAAACAGAATATCGGTAACGGTGTACGTTGTATCTCCAGTGAGGGTGTTGAGTGAGGCGGAAACGTTCGCCTGAGCGATCAGTTGAGCCACGTCGAATTTTGTATCATAGACCCATTCGTCGCCAATGCGCCAGGTGGGCACATCGATGTCTCGGTCCCAACCCTCTGCGTTCATTGATTTTCGTTCTTCTTCAAGGAAATCCGAAGACGTTACCATGGCTCCAAACGGAGATGCAAACATGAGAAATATCAAGCCAAGAACAATCGGCCGGAGTTGAGTCATGGTTTCGCGAGGAAGTACTCCTACTTGAGGTCGGTGCCCGCGCCGGAAAAGGCGGTGGTTTGCGAACCCTGTGCCTCAAGGTATTGTTGGCCGTAATGACCCCACTGCTCCGTTGTCCAGCCCGGGGGTAAGCCGCCTTCGGGCAGTGCTGGGCCCGGTTGTACACCTTCATTCGGAACTTGCATGTTGTTTTCAGGTACCGTTTTGTCGGCTGGAACGGTTGCCTCGAGGGGGGCAATCTTCGGGGCAAAGGCATTCATTGATGGAGGTGCTGAAGGCCTTCTTGTCTGTGCTTCTTCAATCATCGACGGGGTGTCGAACACATCATCCATCATGGCGTCTTGATCGCCAGCCCATGGCGTTTCATTGCCGCCTCTTCTTCGCCTTGTCAGCAAAGCCAAAAGCATCAGCAAACCAATCAAGAGGCCCAATTGTGCGAGGGAGTTTGCTTCTTCACCGATCAAACCAGCGCTGATTTGTTCGAGTGAATTTCGTTGAGGGGGGGCCACATCGATGACCATTGTCGCTTGGCCAGGCCGTTCGGGGTTCTCATCCCAAACAATTGCCTTCACTCGCACGTTACCAGAGGTTCGGAACACATGCTGTACGGTGGTTCCAACAAGGTCGGCATCGTTGTCTTTGATGCCGTCCCCATTGCTGTCAATCGTAATATCGAGGTCCCAAACCACGGTGAGTGAGTCGATGTCATTGGCGGAATCAATGGTTTGTTGTGCGCTGAGGACGCACGTTTGCAAGGCCATGCATGCTAAGTTTTGCAACCTGACAATGGGTGGCATGTTGAGCACTTCGAGGGTTAACACTTCGCTTGTTTGTGCTCCGTCGTCATCCGTGACGTGGTAGATAATCGTGTGTGTTCCGCTGCGGTTCCAAGCGTATGTCAGAGCGTCGCCTTTGACATCGCAGTCGTCATCCGCTCCACCCATGTCGTCGCTGTCGATGCCAGGATCTACATCCCAGCATCGAACGAGTGAAGCTATGTCACTGGGTGTGTCGGTAGCGTTTCCTGTGATTGTGATCGATTGGCCTTCTGCGATGGGAAGAATGGAAACCAGCGGTTCAATCACAGGGGGAACATTGCGAACATTGACCCAGCGTTCATTGATGGTGCTTGATTCGCCATCTTCGTCGCTCACTTCCAATCGAATGGTGTGAAGGCCAGAGGTTGACCACATCATCGGGAAATTCGACACTCGACCAGAATACGTGTACATGAGCGAGGGCTCCTGGCCGTCAGGCCACCATGTGTGAGTGAGGCTTTCCAAATCGTCAATTGAATCCAAGGCTTGGCCTCGAACGGTGACGACTTCATCTTCTTCCAGTTGCCATATCTGCTGTTCATCGCTCAAGATGAATGATTCATCCTTGAGCAAACCGATGGTTGTGCTGTGAGGTGCTATGTTGGTGAACTTGATGTCGATGCTGGCCATTGTACTGGCTGAATCATCATCGGTTCCAACAGCGGTAAAGGTGTGCCATCCTTCGGTGGGTGCGGTGGTTGTGCACACTCGTGTGTAATACCCTTCCTTGCAAATGGTGTCCGGCCAAAACACATCGACTACACCGGGCCACACATCTTCTGAATCTGAATCGTTGGCGTATGCGTACAATGTGATTGGGTGTTCAACCTTGGCTTCACTTCGGGCGCTGCGAATTTCGATCTTTGGTTCCCGGTTCCCAATTGAGGCCATCAGCGTGGTTTGTGACTTGTCTCTTTCCTCATCGATAACAGTCACCTCAACAGGATAGTTTCCATCATCGATCCACGTCCAATTGACCGTGCAGTCATCTGAAGGGATTGCAATCCAATCCCATGTTCTGGTGCCGTCATCGAAGGGGATGTTGAATTCACAGGTGACTTCACCGCCGTCTTCATCAAAGCTGCTAGAGGCATCGAGCGTAACTTCTTCCAAGGTGAGGGCGCTGGCGTTCTCTAACATTGGTGTCGGCAATCGTCCGACAAACATGGCCAATTGAGCCACATCGTTGTCAGCGTTGGCGTCTGCGGAGTTGACATTGGTTGGGTCCGCTTCCCAAGTGACGGGGACCACACCGATGGCTTGGTCGGATGGAACAATCCATGTGAAATTGACTTTGTGAGCCGCATAGGTTGGGAGCGGGGGCAGGGTGAAGGAAGTCGTTTGCCCGTCAGGCCCCGTCACGCCAATTGTGCTCGTTGCTGATGTGGTGATGCCACGGTTTTGAACCCCGACTTCAACCAGCAATTCGTCACCAGGGAGCACGTTCCATCCGGAACGGGAATTCAATTCAGTGGTCACGCCGCTTCTGTTGCGTACTACCTTTGCGAAGTCTTCACTTGCAATGAGGTCCAGACCGACAAGGAACTCATCAAGCGTGAGTGTGCTTGCTCCGACGTGTGCGGTGGGCGATTCTGTTGCGGGGTCGACGCGGGCTACAATGCCGTGGCTTGCCCAATCCAACAGCGAAGCCGAGGGATCCCTCGCATCGCCCACATTGAGGGTGAAGTACGCCGAGCCATTGGCCGCCGTTGATGCGTATTGGGTTGAACCCGTTGCTTCATGACGCAATTCCACAGGAAGGTTGCCGGGGCTTGAGAAGCATGAAGCTGAGGCGTTGACCCAAACACCCATCGGCGTGTTGAGGGCGGTGATTGGATTTTCAAGATCGACAGCCAAGCATGGATCGCGGGTCCCCGGATTGCTGTATTCTTCGACCCCTGTGGCGCCAACCGGAATGTAGCGCTTGAGTCTGAAATCGATGGTGAGTCCAATGTCATCTTCTGTGTGCAACCAAGCGTAATTCGATACCTCAGGGCAGTACCATCTGTACCCAGTGGATGCGCCCTCGCTGTTGACCGATTGCAACTCGTATGAGGCGTTACACCCACCATAACCAATCGTTTGGCCGAAGCTGTTCCTTGGTTTTCCAACGCTTGTTGCTTCCCACGTGGAACTGTTGGTGTCGCTCAAGGGTGGTGGGAACGGCGTGATGTAATCGCTTGCACCCGACCACTGGGCTGAAGAGGTTGTTGTTGTGGTCCATTGTTCATTCAGGCGCAACGGGAAGTCATAGGTCTCGGAAACGGGACTGTAGGTGGTTGTGATGGTGATGTCACCGAGGATTTGAGTCAGGCTGGAGATGCCGTAAGGAACGAACCGAATGTACATATCAAGGTCGCTTCGCATGCTTGCAAGGTCACTCACTCGGAGGTATTCGGTTTGGCTGTAGGTGATGTAGACGTTGCCATCATAGCCTTCCAAAGACACGCCAGATTTGTCGAAATTTGCCGATGAACGGAGCGTGTAGGCCAAAACGGACATGTTGTCGACGGTGCGTTCTGTGATGCCAAGGACCTCGGTCGTGGTGTCGCCATAGATTTCGCCAACAGTGGCTTGGACGCCGGTGTTGGTCACGAGTAGGGTCGGGTCAAAAGTTCCGGAGTAAATCCATTTGTCACCCACTCGCCAAGTTGGCACATCGCTGACACCGGGATCTTGGCCTGAGGCCCTAGCCTCGGGTTGCGCTTCAAACAAGTTGCCCTGAAGAAGAGGGGTTTGCACGCTGAGAAAGAGCAACAGCACCAGTGTGAGCGCCGGAAGGGCTCGGCGGATGCTCGGGTGCATGCTACGCGACACGCTCAGTAGAACATCAACGCTTCTCCTGCACAAGCAGGGTGCGTTCGATTCAGTATTCCAGCAAATCAGCCAGTTCGTCCTTGATGATTTCAACGGCTTCGAGGATCTCATCCTTGTGCCGGGCACCTGTAATGACCATTTTGCCGCTGCCGAAAATGAGGCAAACTACCTTGGGGTAGTCAAGGCGGTAAATGAGGCCTGGGAATTGTTCTGGTTCGTACTCCACCTTGTCGAATGGCAGGTGGAAGGTGAGGTTGTTGAGGTTCAATTTGCGAGGAACGCCAGCTTGCGGTTCGCCGGTGAACTTGTCGGTTCCAGTGTAATCCTCGGGGTAGTGCAAGGCGTAGGTAGCGACCATGTTTTGAACTTCAATTTCCACTTGGTCGAGGTTCCATGTTTCGATGCCAGCAGCGCGCAGATCGTTGATCATGCGCTCAATACCAGTGTGAATGTTGTCTTCGTTCTTTCCGCCGGTGCACACTGCACGGCCGGAGCGGAACATGAGGATGGCGAGTTTTGGCTCGGTCACTCTGTACACAACACCAGGGAATTGCTCTGGTTCGTATTCGCAATTCAATTGAATTGCGATATCAGGTAGGTCCAGTTCCTCAGCAACTCGTGTGCTGGCAACCACGTTTACGACGGTTAGACGTTCTTCATCGGTAGTCATGGTGACAGCGATATATAACCACTATATAAAAGAAAGGCAGACTCCATACCACCAAAACTCAGCAGAAACGGGGAACTGCGGGGCGCTTGTCATGCAGGACTCCAAAACGGAACGCCTTGTGCCATTTCGACCCTTAAACCATCGTTTCCAAAGGTCGAGATCAGCGTTCGCCCACCGGCCAATTCAATGGCTTCACTTGTTGCTTTTGGATCCCTCGTTAACGCAACCATGCATCCTCCACCACCTGCTCCTGTGAGTTTAGCGCCGAGCGCAGAAGGCGCCGCTGCACGAACAAGTGCGTCCAATTCCGGGCATGAAACGCCAAGGCCTTGCAACATGACTTGGTTTTCAGTCATCGCCCTTCCAACCGCCTCAAAGTCACCCTGCTTGAGAGCAAGAATGCCGCGGCGTGAGATCACGCCGATTGTTTCGATTTCTTTCATCCGTTCAGGGTTCCGTTCGATCGCTCTGGCGACTTTGGCGACTTGAGCCGAGGTTGGTGCATGGACGCCAGTGTTTCCGATCACCAAGTAAACCTCGTCTCCGCCTTTGGGTACGGTCAGTTCGTGAAGTTGCCAAGTTCGCGTGGCGTCGCTCATTTCTAATTGACGCTGATAAAGATGATTTGCATCTTCTTCGATGACATCACTGAGCAATAAAATCCCGCCATGGGCGCAGGTTGAAGCGTCCATTGGCGACGCTCTTCCGCCTTGGGCCGAGGCTTCTACAGCGTGACTCAACAGTGCGCATTCATCCTCATTGACCGCTTCAACGCCGCTGCATAGGATCGACTTGTGTTGAACCTTCGATGGCCGTAGGCCGACTTTTGGTCCTTCATTGGAGCCGTAGGCATCGGTGTCGTTTATCGTGCTCGCATAGCCTTCTGCCCACATTTCAGTGCCGCTGCCCTGTTCTGTGAGCCAACGGCCACGCGCTGCTCGGAGTGCAGCGGATGCAGCAACGCTCAAGGCTGCCGAGGAACCAAGGCCAGATGCCCTTGGAATATCCCCGTTGACTTGGATCGACAGCGCAGGAGCGCCTGCTTCAGATGGCCACAACCGGTGACGCAAGGTGTCGATGTGTGGGTGCTTTTTAGGATCAAATCGCATGCCTTCGAGTTTCCAATCCTCGCCTTCAATCGCTTCGATGCTCACTTGAATGCGTTGTTCAATGGCCACTGCGACCGCCGGTTGTCCAAAAACAACAGCATGCTCGCCGAAGAGGATGCATTTTCCGGGGGCGCTCGCTTCGACCTTCATCCTCACAGCCCCCCTTGTGTAAGACCACGCACGCTCGCTTCATATCCCTTGTTGAAACACCGCCTTCGCTGATGGTATCTTGACGGTGCATTCAAGGATTGGTTTTCGCTGGCGGTATGTAGGGGAGCCGTGCTCCCTTGGTGATGCATCATGGAACATCCTCTCTCAATGTCATACGGTCCATTGCCGGGTTGGCTCCTTTTGCTTGTTCTTGGGGCAATCTCTGGAGGATTTTTCCTCTATCAAGTCGTCAAGGCATCCCGCCTTGTTTTGATCGGTGCGCCTGACAACCGATTCGACAATTGGGGCGCACGAATCAAAGAAGTCATCACAGGCTGGCTCGGTCAAAAGCGAGTGCTCGAAGATCGCATTGCAGGTGGCATCCACGTTCTCATGTTCTGGGGCTTCTTGATGCTCTCAACCGACATGTTCGATCTTGCTACTGCGAATTGGTTTTCGCATAACCTCCTGCCGGACGTTGTCCGTGGTCCTTGGAACCTCATCGTTGAGACTGGCTACACCATTGCACTGATTGGTTGCTGCGCTGCCCTGCTCCGGCGTGTTGTCTTCACGCCTGAGAAACTCAAGGGAAAATCACAACTTGAAGGCAACTTCATTCTCGTGCTGATCATGACGATTACCCTGACCTCGTTTGTGGTCGAGGCAGGCGAAGCAGGCGTATCCTCCACCTGGGAGCCAATTGGCGCTTGGGTTGCCGACACAATGTCGCCAAGCACGCTCTTAGTCGTCGCTTCCTATTGGATGCACATGCTTGCGATTTCCACCTTCTTATTCCTCATCCCTCTTTCAAAGCACATGCACCTTGTCATGGCCTTCCCAAACGTGTTCTTCCACGACATGCGCCCAATGGCAACAATGGAGCCCTTGGCCCGAGGCGAAGACGGCAAGGCTGTGCTTTTGGACGACCTCGACATCGAATCGTTTGGAACGGTCAACTACACCGACCTCACATGGCGCAACCTCATCGATGGTTGGGCTTGCACTTCATGCGCTCGCTGCCAAGACGTTTGCCCCGCATTTCAAAGCGGTAAATCGCTCAACCCCATGCAAATCATTCACGATGTACGCCACTACGCCAATGACAACTCAACAGCGTTGATGGCTGGAGAAACGCCAGCGCAAGACATCATTGCTCGATTTGGCGAAGAAGCCATCTGGGCGTGCACCACCTGCCACGCTTGCGTAGAAGCGTGCCCAATCTACATCGATCACGTTCCAAAACTCACCGACGCTCGCCGCCACTTGATGATGGAGCGTATGGAATTTGACGAAAGCGTCGAAGAAACCATCGCACCCTTGATGGCGACCATTGAAAATCTCGAATCAGATTCGAACCCCTATGGTTTGCCAGCCCACGAACGCGGTGACTGGGCAGAAGGGTTGGACGTCAAGGTTGCAGAACCTGCAGAATACATCTACTTCGCAGGCTGTGCCGCATCCTTCGATGAACGCAACAAGAAGGTCGCTCGAGACACCATCAGCGTGATGAAAGAAGCCGGCCTTGATGTCGGTATCCTCGGCATGCAAGAAGGCTGCAGCGGCGACTCAGCGCGCCGGGCTGGCAACGAGTACCTGTTCCAGATGCTGGCTGAAACGAACCTGGCAACCTTTGAGGAAATCGGCGTCAAAAAGATCGTCGCATCGTGCCCGCACTGCTTCCACACCCTTGGAAAGGAATACAAGGACTACGGTGGCGAGGACATTGAAGTGATGCACCACTCGCAACTCATCAATCACCTTCAGCAAGAGGGTAAACTTCCTGACCCGAAGCACGACCCCTCGGTCACCTTCCACGACCCATGCTACCTCGGCCGCATCGGCGGCGAACTCGATGCTCCACGCAACGCCATTGGCGGTGTGGATGTTGAAATCGAACGGCACGGGAAGCAATCCTTCTGCTGTGGCGCCGGTGGCGCTCAAATGTGGATGGAGGAAGACGCAGACCAGCGCGTGAACGTCATTCGTGCGAAGGAAATTGCAGAAACCGGCGCTGAAACAGTTGCTGTTGGTTGCCCCTTCTGCTCGACCATGGTGAGCGATGGTCTCTCTGCCATTGACTCGAAGATGGAAGTCAAAGACATTGCTGAAATTGTTTGGGAACAAATCAAGGCCAACGATGCTGCAATCGAAGCAAAGAAAGCAGCTCCAGTTCAAACAGAAGCCTGATTCAGGGGTTCGCTCCATGCCACCAAGCCTCAACCAAGACGCATTGTTGGCGTGGTTCGCAGAACATCAACGGGACTTGCCTTGGCGTCAACTAAAGGATCCATGGCCCATTTTGTTGTCTGAAATTTTACTTCAACAAACACAGGTGAGCCGTGGCGTGGTGTTCTGGCAACGCATCTTCGAACGTTACCCAACCGTACAAAGCATGGCGGATTCAACCGAAGAGGAAGTCTTGTTTCTTTGGCAGGGCGCTGGTTACTACAGCAGAGCTCGTCGACTTTTTCGCCTTGCTCAAGTGGTCTGTTCACCAAGTTCAGACGGTGGCCATGGTGGCTCGTTGCCGACAACCGCCAGGGCGCTTGAGGCCCTGCCAGGCGTTGGCCCATACACAGCAGCAGCAGTCGCAAGCATCGCTCACGGTGAGGCCGTTGCCTGCGTCGATGGCAACGTGCGACGAGTCATGGCCCGCCAAACTGCAGAGACTTCGCCTTCGCCCGCCTCGGTTCAATCTTGGGCTGATGCAGCGCTTTGGTCGCCAGATGCCGGGAACTGGAATCAAGCGGTTATGGAGTTGGGTGCAACCATCTGCACGCCCAAATCACCGAAATGCACCTCATGCCCAATCGCATCCTCGTGCGAAGGGAGGCAAGAACCCGCTCGATACCCTGCCCCGACCCTTCGACGAAAGAAACGCCTCGACCTGATGTGCATCCTCCGACTTGATGCTCGGGGTTGGCCAGAACTTGTTCAACGGGATGCAACGGGGATCCTCGCTGGCATGTGGGGCCCAGTGATGGCCGAATCGCTTGATGTTGATTCGCTTGCTTACCTTGGAGAAGTGCATCACGTTTTGTCTCATCGAGACATGCATATTCGCGTTTGGAAAGGTGCTGTTGATTCAGGTGTTGACCCTCAAAGCGTCCCGCTTTCTTCCTTGGATGTGAAAATACTCAGCCTTGGTGGTGCGGAATAAGGCATGGCAGAGGCGCATCATGACGGCCTGAATCGTCGTCAAGCGTGTTCTTGGCGTGCTTCGGCGAGGTCGTGGTCAAACGACGCTAACATCATGATGACGCTGAAGAAAAACAGGTATTCAGCAGGTGCCGCGATGTTGATTGAGGTTTGAGCGAGGTTCATCACTTCAGTGCCTTTTGTCAATCCTTGTTCGAAGACCAATTGACGCACCGATTTAGCAAGTGCAATGTTCATCACCACATAGGACAATCCTCCTAAGGTCAACCAAATTCGTCGCTTTGCGTGCCCGAGCCCGGGATTGTTCGACCGAGAAGCATGCATGGTGTACGACCAGACATACGCTCCAACGAATGTTATGGATGCCAATATGCAATGAATCAACAGATGGGTGTGCATGCTAAACCAAGACAACAGGATGGTCGAGATGCCAGTAATGAGCCCGCTTGCTCTGGCCATCTTGCTCAAGCGCGCGTTTTGTGAAAGATCCAGCGCATATGGGAGCCGCAAGGCGAGGCAACATAGCATCAAACCAGCAGCGTTCAACCCGCACCTGAACACGATGCGTTCTAACCCCGGGTAATCAGATTCTGAAATGAAAAAGGGAATCGCCCTTGAGTTGCCTGAAAGGGCATGAATCATCATCGAGACGGTGCATGTGAACAGCATGGTCATCCACGCTGCGCGCAACAACAAGCGGTCATCCAGTTCGACACCCTTGATGCTGAGTCCGTTTTTTCCAGACCATTGAATCATAGAAATTCCCTCACAGTGTCGTGAATGCAATCATCAAACGATCGCCATTCGATGCCAAGCACATCGGTCGCTTTTTGCGATGATAAATTGGAATCCCCCTTGAAGTAGCCCTTTACAGCTTTTCTTGTCATTCGACGAGGTGCTCCAAAGAGGCTCATCACCCAGTCTTGAAACACAACGATGGACATGAGGGGAACGGGGATTGCTCGCTTAGGTGACTTTGTATCGGGATAGAGTTCACGAATCCGCTTACACACGGCAGCCACGCTGGAATTATTGTGTGGTGCGAGAATAAACCGGCCTTCAGCCTTGTCGATTTCGTATGCTTTGCGATGCGCAAGAGCCACATCTTCAACGTGAACGAAGGCCATCGGAATCTTTGGCGCTGCGGGAAAGACACCTTTCATGGCATCTTCGAACCACTCAACGCTCGGCGTTGGTCGTGCAAACCCTCCACCAAGAACGCCCCCTGGATTCACGGTTCGAACATCCAACGACAGCTCTTCTGCCAACACCCAAGCCAAGCGTTCAGATTCCGTTTTGGCGATGACATAAGGCGAACTTCGATCAGCCTGCCAGTCGTTTTCTGTCTTTGCCCTTCCTTTTGGAGTCGAGCCAACAGCAGCAATGCTGGAGGTGTAAACAACGCGTTGGATGCCACAAGCCTTTGCCGCATAAAACAGGTGTTGAGTGCCAAGGTTGGCCGTGTCAATGATGGTTGCAGCGTCCCCACTTGTGGCGTAAACTGTTGCTGTGTGGAACAAACCATTGCATCCTTTCAGATGGCCCGCCCAAACATCCGCGTCAAGAACATCGCCTTCGACAAGTTCGAGCCGCTCCGGTACACCAAGGTCAAGTGCGTGCTTGCGGACATGATCAACCTTTTTTGGATCGCTAAGATCTCGAACTGAGCCTTTGACAGCGTACCCCTGTTCGAGCAAATCACGAACGATGTGATTGCCAATGTGGCCGTTGACACCGGTCACGAAAAGCGTTTGACCGTTGCTGGGTTTAGCTTCGCTCATGAACCGCCCACCCACCCGAGCGTCTTAACCTTCAAGTGAGGACGGCCACACCCAAGGCTGTATCCCATGCCTTTACGACTCCACGATACCCGTCGCCGAGAGAAAGTCGATTTCTCGACCATGGAACCGGGGAAGGTATCGATGTATGTGTGTGGTGTTACCGTTTACGACCGCTGTCATTTGGGGCATGCACGTTGTTATTTGGCCTTTGATTTAATTCACAGATGGCTTGAAACATCTGGCTATGATGTTCATTATGTTCAAAATTTCACTGACATTGACGACAAAATCATCGTACGCGCCAACGAATTGGATGGTGACTGGAAGGCCCTTGTGGACGCCAACATTGAAGCATATTACGAAGACATGGATGCTTTGAACATCCTCCGTGCCGATGATTACCCGCGCTGCACAGAATACGTTGATGACATGATCCGCATCACAGAAGATTTAATCGAAAAGGGCAACGCATACGCTGCGGATGACGGCGTGTATTTCGACATCGAATCCGCTCCCGAAAAATACGGTGCACTCACTGGCCAAAACATCGAAGCAGTTCGCTCAGGTGCAGGTGGTCGAGTAGAAGGAACAGGTTCTGGTAAGCGAGATCACAAGGATTTCGCATTGTGGAAAGCGGCAAAGCCGGGCGAACCAACTTGGGATTCACCATGGGGGCCTGGACGGCCGGGCTGGCATATTGAATGCACAGCGATGAGCATGGACCACTTTGGATCTCAATTTGACATTCACGGTGGTGGGCATGACTTGCGATTCCCGCATCACGAAGCAGAGATTTTCCAAGGCGAATGCCACACAGGGTGCAGTCCTGTTGTTCATCATTGGTTGCACAATGGTTTTGTCAATATTGATGGCGAGAAAATGAGCAAGTCGCTCGGTAACTTTTGGACGATTCGAGATATTTTGGAAAAAGTGGACGCAATGGTCCTTCGCTTTGCCTTGGTCAACGCTCATTACCGTTCACCTATCGACATGAATGAGACCCTTCTCAAGAACGCAGAACGAAACTACAACAAGGTCCTAGAGACATACATCGCTATGCTGAAAGGAAAAACCAGCGATGCACCTGTCGAGTTGCCTCATGCAGACTTGATGTCAACCCAACCGCTTTCAAAATCCCTCGGCTTGCTTGAAAAAATGGGTGAAGGGTTTGCTAAAGCCATGGACGACGACTTCAACAGTCGAGAAGCCGTTGCCAAGGTGCTTGGTGCAATTCGAGAAATGATGAAAACCCTCAACAGCGATCTCGACGATGCGGATCGAAACGCGTTTGCCCACTACGCGGTGAATTGGCTGGAAGAAACTGCGGGCACCGTGCTCGGCGTCCTTCCTCCTCCAGAGATAGCGCTGGCTGAACCTGAAGCTGACCCTCGAAAAGAAGCCATTGCGGAGCATGTTGAATCGCTGTTGCTCGAACGAACAGAAGCACGGGCTTCGAAGGATTGGCCACGTGCAGATCAGATCCGTGACGAATTGGCAACACTCGGTGTTGTCGTCACCGATGGCCCCGATGGCCCCACATGGGACCTTGCTTGAGCGGCTCACTCTTCCTTTTCGTCAGCGCTTGGTGCCTCAATTGGAGGTGGTGCGGGTACAAATTCCGGTTCAGACATATCCGCTTCAGGAATTTCAGGCTCGAGTTCATCGGCGTCCCAAATCTTCTCGATTTTCGCTTCTTCAGCGAGGTTTAATTCATCCCCGCCTGTTTTGCTGATTAGGAACAAACCAACGCCCATTACGCCAATGATCGCAAAGAGAGCAAAGGTTGCCTTCTGCTTGGTGCCTTCGCTGCTTGCGCCATCGGTATCGGAATTCGCATCATCAGATTCTCCTGCGTTTGGATTTGTTATGCAAGGAGGTGCGGTGCCATCTTCACACAGGTCGATGGTGGTTCCATCGCTGTTGCCTGGTTCAGTGGTGGTGTCCGTGGTACCGCCGGTGCCTGTGCCGTCATTGCCGCCGGTGTTACCGTCTGTGTTTCCACCGGTGTCCGTCCCGCCGTTGTCGTTGCCACCAGTGGTTCCACCCGTGTTTCCAGTGTCTTGAGGAAGGGTGACTTCAGCGCCAGTTCGGTCGCCATCAGCGTCCATTGCCACTGCATAGTAATCGTAGAGTTTGGTCAAATCAATGTGGGTGTTGGCCCACGACGAGCGGTTGATGACATCAAAGAAACGCTCATCACCGGTGGTGAAGATTGGATCCACTTCCATGCTTTTCAGGTGAGAAACTTCGTCCCTGTAATCGCCGTCAAACGTGGTGTCGAGGTAAGCCTGAACTTCGGCATCGCTTGTCATTTCCGAGACTTCAGACCAGTGTTCTCGGATGTCCGAAAGGTCGTTGCGCATGGCCATGGCCAGATCTGCTTCAATGCTCGCCCAGGTCTGTGAACCATCGACAACAGCAGTTGAGGTGATGTCAATGGCCTTGGACACACCGCCACCTGTGATTGGTTCCCAATCATCGCCTTTGAGGGTCGTCATGATGTCTTGATCTCCAAAGAGCGCTTTGCCCTGAACGAGTGTCAGTCGAACATCAGCGTCTACCGCTTCAATCAGATTTCGGTATGGGTCGTCATGGAAGGTATCGATGACCACCATGTCTGCCACCATTCCAGTCTTGATTTGACCAACATAGTTCTGCCACTTTGCTGCAGCAGCGGGGTTTGAAGTTACCATTTCAGCCAGTTCGTAGTTCGTGAAGTGGGTGTTCATCACTTCACGGTTCCACATGTCTGCTACCTTCAGTTCGTGAAGGTTGGACTTTGAGCCACTTGGGCCCCAGTCAGGTGCGAGGGAGATTTGAACGCCAGCGTTGTCAGCAGCTCGAACATCGGTTGTGTTTCCGTACAACAACAGGTTGGAGAGCGGTGACCACACGAGGTTTGAGCCCACGGCCGCCATTTCTCCAAACTGAGATGGCGTTAAGGCGGTGCCGTGGATGACAACCGTTGGTTGAGCTAACAATCCTTTTTGATTCAGCAAATCGAATTCATCTCTGCTGGTTTGGTCCACGCCCTCGGAAAGGTGAATGAACCAAGCCTCGAGGTCGCCGTCAGCGAAGTCAGCAATCTTTCCGTCTGCGTTGTAGGAGGATTTGTACCATTCGCAAACGGCGCATGTGAGGATGTTATCTTGACCGAAGTTGTAGAGTTCGACGTTGCGAGAAAGGGTGCTGTCCCATGCATCGTTGCCAGAGGGTGACCCTTGAACCGCAGTCACACCGCCAGCGATGGCTTGGACTTCTGCGTACTTCATCTGCTCAGTTGCCATGCCCCATCGGTTGTTGTTCTGGACATTGCCTTTGTTCCAAGTGATGCTTGGCCCGTAATCGTAATTGTCGCCCCATTGGCCACGGTTTGTGTAGCCGCCTTCAGCGGATTTTTGATTGTCATTGAGGTGGACTTCAAAGTCCCACAACGGAATGTGGTTGTAATGCATGTGGTTGTGGAGGTCAATCAAACCGGGGTAGATGGTGCCCTCGGTTTCAATCACTGGGACATCGGTCAAATCCACACCGCTTGGGATGGAGGATCCAGTGGACCAAACGCCGGTAATTTTTCCATCGCGGACCATGACGTTGCCTTGGTTCAAGACGTTGCTCTCACCATCCATTGTGACCACTCTACCTTTGAGCAGGAAAGCGTTGCTGGTTGCAGGTTCTGGGATGTTGTAGCATCGAACGATGTTCATTGCGGTGGTCGAATCTGCGCCTCCAGGCCCCCATCCGGGTGTAGGTGACACCTTCGAAAGGGCGCCGTTGTCGTCTTCGACGTATGATTGGCCATACCACGAATCTTGAGCAGGGTAGGACATTGAATCCACTGCCGCACCGCTTGTGTCGCTGATGGTGACCGTGTCGCCGTCAAAGTAAGACAGCAAGATGCCGGAGTCGGCGCTGAAGATCGAGATTCTTCCGTCCGCAGGAATCGATGTGTTCCAAGCCAACTGGCAAGGTGGGCTGCCGCTTGTAACTGAGATTTGCCAATCGGAAACATCGACAGCAGTGGCGCCGTTGTTCCACACTTCGATGAACTGGTCTGAGTACTTTCCAAATTCACCGTCAGCGTTCCAGTCCACAGCGCCATAGACGTTTTGGGAAGTTTCGTTTGAGACTAAATTGTTTGGACTGATGAATAATTCCGAAACTTGAATCGTCGTTTCTCTGCCTTGAGTGGCGTTTGTTTCCTGTACCGAGGCTAAGGTTAGGCTTGGCAGGAGCATCAGCAAGAACATGGCCACGGCGGCACCACGAATGATTCGCATGGATGGGCGTTGAGGTGTGGGCACATGAACTCGTCGGCGCAATATTATGCGGTGATATTGATGAACCTCCGTTTCACGCAGGGTGATATGGCTGCTGTTAACCTCACAGAACCAGAGTTCGCAGATACCGTTGAGAACAACACCATCGTTTTGCTCGATTTTTGGGCTGAATGGTGTGGACCATGCAAAGCATACGGACCAGTTTATGATCGAGTTTCCGAAGAATTCCCTGATGTGGTGTTCGGGAAGATCGACACTGAAGCCGAGCCTCAACTGGCTCAAGCCTTCAACATCCGCTCCATTCCCACGACCATTGCATTCAAGGATGGGATTGGCGTTTTCATGCAACCTGGTGCCTTGCCTGAAGATGCATTGCGGGACCTAGTGACCAAATTGGGGACCCTGGACATGGACGAAGTACGGGCTGAAATTAAGGCTCAAGAAGAAGCTGCAGAGTCGGACGATTGAAACAAACAGCCACAGCATTGAACCAATGCGTTCAAAAAACACGCGGTGTCCCACCAGCCATGAACCTGCGGCCTTGGCTTATTTTGTTCGTGTTGCTCACCACCAGCTTGTCAGGTTGTTTTGGCGAACAAACCATCGACGAAGATGGTGTTGAGGTACCTTACGATGTCTATCCTGACCCATGGGACCGGACTGAAATGATGTACGATGAAAGCGATGTCTTCGCTCGGGTAACCACCAACGGCTCCTATGGTATCGATACCGTCCGTTCCGTGTTCGTCCCTGTACCCTCTATTACCGTCGCAGACGGTGGTGCGGGACTCACTGGTGGCGCTGAAGTTCACCTCGGCCTTTGGCTTCCTGTGATCGAAGGTTGTGACTGGGAGGCAGGCAACGTGTCAGATGCATGTCAAGTTCCAGTCATCGCAGAAGTTGGACCTTACTACAACGACGGGGATGTTGACGCACTCACACCAGCCGACCGACTTGGTCGCATGCTGATTGAAAATTACGTTCCGCACGGCTACGGGGTCGCTCAAGTTTCGGTCTTTGGCACCGGTGAATCCAATCACTGCATGGACCTGATGGGCACCGATGAACAACGCGGCATTGACGCTGCGGTTACTTGGCTCGGTAGTCAGGGTTGGTCCAACGGCAATGTTGGGTTGATTGGAAAATCATACGACGGCTCAACCCCTTGGCAAGCAGCCACTTTTGGCAACCCTCACTTGGCCACCATTGTCCCAATGTCTGGACTTATCGGCGTGCATGAACTCATGTGGCGCAACGGGAGCATGGAGGCACGAGGGATGATCATGCACAACGGCGTCTATGGCTCATTCGGCGTTGACGGGGACACCGAAGACAGCGAAAACCTCTGTGAAGGTTACATCCAAGGGTACGCCAACGGTCCCGCCGCATACCTCACCGGTGGTATGGTTGATTATGCTGGTAACGATTACTGGACTTCCCGCTCTTTCCTCGACCGTGTTGTCGAGAATTACAACGGTTCGGTCTACATCATCCAAGGCATGCAGGATTGGAACGTAGACCCACACATGGCGTTCCCAACCCATCAAATCGTCGAAGATGCAGGCATCGAAGTGAAGACCCTCGCCGGCCAATGGGCCCACGACTACCCCGATCGAACTTCCGGCCACAGCACCCTGCCATCAGGCGAAGGTGGCGAAGCTTACCCTTACACACTGCGTTGGGATTGGGCGGATGAGATGCTCTACTGGTTCGACTGGTACCTCAAAGGAGAAGGCCGAGCACCTACGTTGGGTGTCGAAATGCAAGACAACCAAGGCGGATGGCGATTTGAAGCCACTTACCCCGCTCCGGATACAGAGTACCTCATCATCGGTGGAGGCGACCTCAGCCCAAGCGGAGCCGGCATGGTGACCACCACTGAAACGATCACCATGAGTTACGGGCCGTTTGAAGAAGACGTCTACATCGCAGGTATGCCTTCATTCCACATCGCAGTGACCCCGCACACCGCCAACGGGGCTCACGCCTTCTTGGACATGACCGATTCCTCAGGCATGCACCTTGGCCATGCGGTCATGGATTTCCGGTTTGCCGATGGTGGACGGGATGGAAGCGAAGTCTTGGTGGCGTTTTCGAGCGTTCTTGGTAAGATGGAATTTATGCCAATGGATGTGTTCATTGCAGCCGGTGAAACCATCACCATCACGATGACACAAACCGGTCGGGATTACGTTCCATCGCCAGCAGCAGCTGGTGGTTACAGCGTCAATTGGGCCAATTCAGAACTCACCTTACCGCTCGTGTACCGGACCTGTGATGACCTCTTCCAAGCCCCAATGCACGAGTACAGCGAAGATGTGACTCGTACTTGTTAATCACTGAAACATCGTTAAGATGTCTCGAAACAAGTTCTGGGCATGACCGTCGCTTCGTTCAACCAAGCGCTTCACGATGAGTTCAGGTGTCGATCTGGCCAAATGGTTCCGCTTCGGGGTGCGGTCAACCATGAGTTCTAAGTCTGCATCGAGGCCAGTGGCTTCGATTCCATCAACCCGCAAATCGTCGCGCCCGGTGGCCTCAATGATGGAAGGTGCAAGGTGGGTGACCAGCATCATTGTGGTGTCTTTTTGGGATTCTGCAGCCAACAACATGCCTGCGATAATACGCGCACCAGCGCCGGGTTCTGTAATCGCTTCAAGTTCATCAGCCAAGATCAATTTTGGTGTTGGGTCGCTGACAACTGTTGCCAATTCAACGAGGGTTTGTTCAAGCGCACCAGCGCTTTGAGTGCCTCCTGCTTTTGCCAATATGTGCAGGGCTTCGACCTGACCCACCACTGCGTGTTGAGCGGGTACTGGCAAGCCCATATGGGCTAAGATGCAGGTGTGTGCAAGCAATTCAAGCAAGGTTGTTTTGCCACCGGAGTTCGCACCAGTCAACAACGCTAGAGATTGTTGGTCATTTTTGAGAGCGCATTGACCAAGCCCGTAAGTGACAGCATCCGGTTCCACGCCCAAGAGCAGGTGTCGACCCTGCTCGATGTGTATTCCGTGTTCGGCAAGCACCGGCATGGTGCAACCGTGCTCGACGGCCCAGCGTGCTACAGCCACCCACTGGTCGAGTTCGATCAGCGTTCGAACGGCTTGCTCGCACCTCGCCTGCAACGGGCCGAGGTTCTTGGCCAGCGTCAACATGCGTTCAGTTTCTCCTGATGCGAGGTTGACGCCCAAGGCGTTGTCCAATTCATCGATGACTTTGCGATCCACCTTAGCAGGCCAATCCTTTGCGAAAATAGAGTACGGGACCCGAACACCTGTGCCTTCGAGTTCCACGGCCAGCCGCTGTTTTGCCGCTTCCATGGCGTCGGTGATGACCTCGCTTGTTGCCTGCTTGAGTTTTCTCTGGAACGCCGCTCCATCGGACAGCGCCTCCAAGAGTTCACTCCCGCTGAGGTTCATTTTGGCGTTGTTCATTGCTTCCGCCACCTCGTCATTGACGGTGGCTTCAAGCCCTTTTGCAATCTTCCACAACCGGTCTTTGACATCGGCAATGGTTTCTAAATCGCCTTGATCCTCAATGCTGTTCAACCATTCAGGTAAACGTTCAAGGCCGGCCACCGCACCGTGAATGTCCGAAAGGAATGATTGACCCTCATCGCCGTTCTGGGCGTCTTCCACCAGAGCCACAAGCGCTGAGAGAGGCCGTTGATTGTTGGCGAACCAGTCAATCGTCCGTTCGGGCACAACCATTTCTGGCGAAGGGTTCGTACCTAGAACGACCCAACCCTTTGGAGGATTTGCGGGTGCGCCGGCACCGATCCATGTAACCAGCTTGAACACGGTATAGTCTTTCCAAGTCTCACCGTCGCCTGGCTGCAGAACCCTGCACCATTTTTTGAGGTGCTCCATCGGTGCCTTGCTCACAACAACCCGTTCGTAGCGCTCGGTGCTGTGGCGGGTCTGTCCAAGGGTTTTGAGAATGGATGTGAGTTGGTTCATGCGGTCTGGGCAAGCCTTGGCGAAGTTGATTGCAGCTTGTGATTTTTCCCTCCGAGCGGTTGGGTCCTGAACCGGCATCAAAAGTTGCATCCGTTGGCGGGTGGCTGAAGCCGATGCGTATGATTGGATGTGGGTGAGAATATTTTTGTGCAACCGTTCCGCTTCCTTCGTCGCAAGAAACGAGCCCGAATCCCCAGCAACAAGCCGAGCAAGCGAAAGGGCCCGCTTTGGAGAGACACCATCGATCTCTGCGACGCGTGCAATATCACCGCAACGCAACGAGGCAAGGGCCTCTTCTTCATCACCAAAGTGAGCGGTGATTTTCTTTGCCAATCGTTCGCCGACACCCGGCAATGCGCTTAGAACCATGAGGTGCATCGTTTGTCAAGGGCTTTTGAGGATATTGCCTTACAACTCGGAAAAACCCGTATTGGGGGGAACCCTCCATTTCATCGATTGGCCGCCGCCTACCGGGCCTGTAGCAGAAGGCGATTCGATTCCTTTCTGCTTCGAGTGTGTTTCTTTGGAGTTGAAAAACACCCTTTTATAACCTGTTCGTGGTGAAAAGAGGCTTATGAGAACCGCTGCCGTATACCTAACGCTTGCCCTATTGCTTGCCTCTGCCCTCCCCCTGACAGCAAGCGCAGACGAAACTCAAGACATACCAGCAAACGCTGCAGCAACCGGTGTTCACGACTCGTTGGTTGCCGCTCTCACTCATGCCAACCTCGTGGCCACCCTCCAAGGAACAGGGCCCTTCACTGTCTTTGCCCCAACCGACCAAGCTTTCACCGATGCCGGTATCAATTTGGCTGACTTTGACACTCCGGAAGAGAACGCTACCCTCACTGATATTCTCCTCTACCACGTGGTTGCAGGCGAGGTTCCGGCAAGCGCAGTCAGCGACGGAATGGTCGCTCAGATGGTCAACGGTCAGAACGTCAATTTCGGAGTCAGCAACGGCGTCGTCACAGTCGGAGGCGCTACTGTTACCACCGCTGATGTGCTGGCATCCAACGGAATCATCCACGTCATTGACACCGTTCTTACCCCACCAACGCTCGACATTCCAGCAACCGCTCAAACGACTGGCATTCACAATTCTCTTGTGGCTGCGGTTGTTCAAGCCGATTTGCTCGCCACCCTCCAAGGTGCAGGCCCGTTCACCGTCTTTGCTCCAACCGACCAAGCGTTCGCAGATGCAGGCATTGACCTCGGGGCACTCGACACACCTGAGGGCAAAGTCACACTGAGTGACATTTTGCTTTACCACGTCGTTTCCGCTGAAGTCGCAGCGGGGGACGTGACCGACTGCATGATGGCGGACGCTGCCAACGGTCAACCTCTTTCCTTCACCGTCGGAGATTCCGTCATGGTGAACGACGCAACCGTTGTTGCAACCAACGTTGTGACCACCAACGGTTTGATTCACGTGATCGACAAGGTCCTTACACCATCCGATACGCCGAAGGACATCCCACGTACGGCTCAATGCACCGGAGTTCACAACTCGCTCGTGTCTGCTGTGGTCCAAGCAGAACTCCTCGAGACGCTCCAAGGCACTGGGCCTTTCACCCTCTTTGCTCCAACAGATCAAGCGTTCACGGATGCGGGCATTGACTTGGCCTCCCTTGATACACCTGAGGGCAAGGCTGCTCTTTCCGACATCTTGCTCTATCACGTTGTGGCGGGCGAGGTTCCTTCCTCCGCTGTGACGGAATGCATGACTGCAACCGCCGTGAACGGCCAACCCCTCGCCTTCACGGTTGGGACAACCGTAATGGTTAATGGCGCCACGGTCACGATTCCCGATGTTGCCACAAGCAACGGTGTAATCCACGTCATCGATCAGGTGCTCACGCCCTCTGAGACCCCAAACAACATTCCCCGCACGGCACAATGCACTGGAATTCACGATTCGCTTGTCTCTGCAGTGGTTCAAGCAGAACTGCTCGAAACGCTCCA
>TARA_B110000459_G_scaffold91715_1_pt1 | contig 26202 bp, 12 predicted proteins | sample TARA_B110000459 | Tara Oceans TARA_B110000459 (sample SAMEA4398296) | marine metagenome | biome: Polar Biome; feature: [SRF] surface water layer (ENVO:00010504); material: water (ENVO:00002006), including particulate matter (ENVO:01000060) such as... | depth 5 m | reverse complement strand
ACAAACAATATTGCAACTGCTACAATCTTAACACTTGACGATGTTCCTTTAAATAACTTCACTAACGATATTGATGAAACCTTTGATTGGTTAGCCGCAATTCCAAATGGCTCTGGCTCTAAAGGTTTAATCATTGTTGAATCGTTTGACGATGGCGTTGGCCCAGGTGGTCATCATCAAATTGTATATGAATTCACAGACTTTACATGGGATGGCGCAGGAAAAACATTTGGTTGGTTTGACGTTACGTACGTTGGATCATATGGTATTCCAAGCACAAGTTGGGCTACTGATGTAATTGGTAGCGGTCATGGTGCTAAAACATTACTTAACTTTGTCCCTCGTGGTGAAGCTGGTACACAGGGTGTTCAAGGCGTTCAAGGACTTCAAGGTTTACAGGGTCTTGGTGGTTTGCAAGGATCACAGGGTACACAAGGCGTTCAAGGTGTGCAAGGCGTACAAGGTATGCAAGGCGTCCAAGGTAACGAAGGTGCTAGAGAATTTATCGTAACAAACAGTGGTTCTAGTGACTACGTTGTTGACGGTGTAGCTGATCCAATCATCCACTTAATCCGTGGATTTACATATGTATTTGATGTTAATGCAAGTGGACATCCATTTTATATTAGACAATCTAATGGTGGTGCTGACTATTCAACTGGCGTAACAAACAACGGCGTGGAAGTTGGAAGACTTATCTTTAGAGTACCTTACGATGCACCTCTTACATTGTATTACCAATGTGCTAACCATGCAGGAATGGGTAATGTAATTAATGTGTCTGACTTCGGACCTCAAGGTACACAAGGTGTCCAAGGTTTACAAGGTCTTCAAGGTACTCAATCTATTCAAGGTCTACAGGGCGAAACAGGTGCTGGTACTCAAGGCGCACAAGGAACGTTTGGTGTCCAAGGTGATTTTGGCGTCCAAGGATTTCCTGGCCCAATAGGACCGCAAGGAACGCAAGGCACATTGGGTTTCCAAGGTACTGATGGCTTACAGGGTCAAACTGGTAGTTTTGGTGGTATCACATTCGACTATACATTTAGCACGAATGTAGCGGCAACTGATCCAGGGGTTGGTACTCTTAAATTTAACAACGCAAGTCTATCTAGTGCTTCGCTATTGTTCATGGATGATAGAGATGACAACTTTACAGATATTCAACCGTTCTTAAGAACTATTGATGACTCAACAGCTACTATTAAAGGTCACTTTAAAGTATCTGAAAATGGAGAACCACAAAACTTTGCAATCTTTACGATTGATGGCTTAACAGAATCTGCTGGCTACTTTGTAGTTGACTCTTCTTATGTATCTGGTTCAATTGGTGGAACATTCGCTGATGGTGCAGATGTTGTAATTACATTTGCCAGAACTGGTGATGTCGGACCTATTGGTAACCAAGGTGTTCAAGGCGTACAAGGCGATCTTGGTATCCAAGGTATTTCTGGTTCGCTTGGATCAATTGGTTCACAAGGTACACAGGGTACACAAGGCGTCCAAGGTGTGCAAGGCGTACAAGGCTTTAATGGAGCGCAAGGTATCCAAGGTGGCTCTGGTATCCAAGGTGCTGCTGGAGAAACTGGTGATGAAGGCGAAGTTGGCGGCGATGGTGCGCAAGGTGTCCAAGGTTCATTTGGTTTACAGGGCGGCGATGGTTTCCAAGGTGTTCAAGGTGAAAATGGTACACAAGGTATAGGTGGCGTTGGTGCAAGTGGTATCCAAGGTAACGATGGTATCCAAGGTATCCAAGGCTCTCAAGCCGCACAAGGTATCCAAGGTGATACTGGTGGTATCGGTATTGGTATCCAAGGCTTGCAGGGCGAAAAAGGTTTCCAAGGTGATAATGGTTTCCAAGGCTTTGGTGGTTTACAAGGTATTAGCGGCGAAGGCAATCAGGGTACTCAAGGTAGTAATGGTTTCCAAGGCTTCCAAGGCGACAACGGTTTCCAAGGTTCGACTGGTGCTGGTAATCAGGGTACACAAGGCTTCCAAGGTGCGGCTGGTATTGGTGATGAGGGTCTACAGGGCATTGGTGGTTTCCAAGGTCTACAAGGCTTCGTTGGTGGCGATGGTGGAACTGGTTTGCAGGGCTTCACAGGCTTTCAAGGCGCACAAGGCTTCCAAGGTTTAGTTGGTGGTAGTGGTGAGGGCGGTGCGCAAGGTACACAGGGTGTTCAAGGCGACTTGGGCGAAACTGGTGCGCAAGGTCTTACTGGACAAGGCGTACAAGGTATGCAAGGCATCCAAGGCATCCAAGGTGACTTAGGTTTCCAAGGTGCTATCGGTGGTGGTGTCCAAGGCTTCCAAGGCGCAACTGGTATTCAAGGCGACTACGGTTTCCAAGGTACTCAAGGTGTACAGGGGCCAGGTAACGAAGGTGGCGTAGGTAACTTACAGAACATTCACACATCTCCTTTACAAGACACAGCATTGTTCATCCCATTCTTTGAAGCTGGGGCTGATCAAAGACAGCTACTTGCTACATTAGGACCTAACCCAGGTGGTGAGCAAAACTTCTTCTATACATCTAATATTGATGAACTTAGTGTCGAAAACGTTTCTGTAGCGGGTAACCTTGATGTTGTTGGTGCTTTAACAGCTACCTCATTGACTGGTATTACATCTGATATGAGCTTGCCAAGTGACGTTTACTTTGGCTTCGGACTGAACCAAGCGGCAAAACTAGGATTTGATACTACTGGTTCTGGAACATTCAATATTGATGTTGACACAACTGCTGTGTCAGCAGTATTGATTGAGAACAGATCAAGTGGGCTTCCAATCTTTACGTTTGATACAGCGGCTGGTAACTTTACTGCAACTGGCGATGTCACAACAAACTCTGACGCAAGACTGAAAGAGAATATTGAAGTTGTTGACGAAGCACTTGCTAAAGTAATTGGCATGAGAGGTGTTTACTTCAATAAGAAAGACGCACCTGATGTTAGAAAAATTGGTTTGATTGCTCAAGAAGTCGAAGCTATCATTCCAGAAGCAGTCTTTTCTGATAATACAGAAGAACAAATCAAATCTGTTTCTTATGGTTCATTGATTGGTTTGTTAATTGAAGCAGTCAAGGACTTGAACGATAAAGTAGAAGATAACAAAGTCCAGTAAGATTTTTTTATCTACGTATGAAAAAGGGGGGTCTAAGCTTTTAGTACCCCCCTATTTTTTATAAATAGAATAAAGCCAATACATAAAGAGATTGAAAATGGGATCAAAAGCAAATATTTACATAGATCAAGGGACTGACTTCCGTATTTCGTTAGAGTTGTTTGACGGTGACGATGACGATTTGGTAATTAGCACTTTCAGCTTTTTTGCTGACCTAAGAAAAATGTACTCTTCCAAGAGAACAGCAGAGTTTACAATAGAGAAGAACGAAAACGATATCACTCTCGTTTTAGAAGCAGACGTAACTGCTAATCTAAGACCTGGGAAATATGAATATGATGTACTGATGAGAAAATCAAGTGGTGAGATGTCTAAAATAGTTGAAGGTTTAGCTATTGTTATTCCAACCATCACGGAGGTATAACTTGTGAGTATTAAAGTTAAAGTTGGTCAGACTAAGAACATTCGAATAGTCGCGGCGGCTGAGAAAAAACCACTCATTGTTCCTGATTCAATTACACTGGGAATAGACACAGTAGGTAAATACGTAGCACAAGTTGATGCTGGCGTAGGCATCATTGTATCCCCAGAGAATAATATAGAGACAGCAAACCTTGTAATTAGCCACGCAGATACTTCTACTGAAGTAAGTTCTAATAATGCTGGGTTGACTTTTGCTGGTAATGTTGATATAGATACGTTTGGTCACGTTACTCAGTTTTATAACAACTCATTTAACCCAACAAATTTCAGTTCTGCTAACAGCATAATCTCATCTGATGACATTACGTTCGGTAATACTGGAATCACTTTGGGTGGCTCAACAACTGAGATTTTGGGTCTAGCAAAGCTTGATGCTGGTGGATTAACACTAGAAACAAATACTATCACAAGTTTGGGTGACATAAAGCTACAGCCAGCGGCTAACAATGTCGTGGACGCAAGCAACGCAAGAATGATTCAAGTTGCTGATCCTATTGATGGTAAAGATGCTATCAACAAAAGCTATCTCGAATTTGAATTAATTCGCGTTGAGAACACAGTTAAGGTTATTGAAGACCCAATTTTACCATCTGACGCAACCAATAAACGGTATGTTGACAATTTGGTTCAAGGTTTCGTTGTTAGACCACAGGCACTTGCGGCTACAACCGCAGATTTGGGAGCTACGTTTGAGGCTGGTAATACTACAATAACAGCAACTCTTAGTATTCCACCAGTTAACTTCTTATACGTTGATGACGTTACTACTTGGGCAATTGGCAAAAACCTTCTTGTTAAAGACCAAACAAATGCTCGTGAAAACGGTTCATACGATCTTATCCAAGTTGGTTCTGCAAACACTGAATGGGTATTCCAAAGAAGTAACTTCTCAACAAATTCTGAACTTCCAGGTTCATATGAGTTCGTAACAGACGGTACTGTCAATGGTGGGTCAGGTTGGGTTTCTACTGTTGATGATGCTTCAAGCTATCAAGTCAACACAGACCCACTGAACTGGGTACAGTTCCAAGGTGAAGGTACTTTTACTGCTGGCGATGGTTTAACTCTTAATGGTACACAATTTAATGTTAGTCAAATATTACCACTGTCACAGATCAATCCAATTGCGGATACTCTTACAGTAAGTGGTACAGGCTCTTTGGTACTTCCTCAAGGCGAAACCGCTGACAGACCAGTAGGTGCTACAGGTTCTATTAGATTTAACTCTGCTGATGGTCAGTTCGAAGGATACGATGGTATTGCTTGGTCTGGTCTTGGTGGTGTTATTGATGTTGATCAAAATACAAAGATTACTGCTGAAGATACCCCAGGTTCAGATAACAACCAACTTAAATTCTTTACTGGTGGTTCTCTTGCCGCTATGTTCGATCTATCTAACCAAGCAAACTTTTATGGCAATCTTAATATTGACTTTGGTAATCTTTCTGTAAGTAAAGTAGCTAGTAATTTATCACCAACAGCATCTAATACACACAATCTTGGTACAACTGCAAATAATTGGAAGAAGCTATTTGTTGATAATATCGGTTCTGATGACAATGTAGTTAAGTTTGACACTACTGGTGCTATTGTTCTTCCATCTGGTACTGAGGCTCAAAGACCTACACAACAGATGGGTATGTTGAGATTTAACAGTGAAGATGCTAGGTTTGAAGGATATGATGGTACAGCATGGGCTGGACTAGCAGGCTCTGTTATTGACCTTGATAGAAACACTTACATCATTGCTGAAACAGCATCTGGTGATGATAACAATGATCTTGATTTCTTTACTTCTGGTACTCAGAGATTACAGATTAATCAAGATGGTAATCTATTATATGGTAATAACCTTACTGCTCTTAAAATCGATTATAACACAGGAAATTTAACTGTCAATGGTAAAGTGACATCTGATGGGAATTTATTTCTTGACGCTGTTGGTAATATCAATGTAAGTAACAATACAATCACAGATGTTGCATCTCCTGTTAATCCAAGAGATGCCGTTAACCTTGAATATCTGAATACACAGTTCTCATCTAAGATGATTGTTGTTGACAATGCTAACACATATCCAACATCTATCGATCTACTTCAAAACCCAACACTATCAATTGGTCGTGGTCTTGAAGTACAAGATATTGATACCGCGAACAATGAATTAAAGATTGGTCTTGATGTTACTGGTGTTACGCCAGGAATGGTTGGTAACGATGGATTTACAACTCGTATTCGTATTACTGAAGATGGTCGTATTGACTTTGCTACAGAAATTCCGTTAGAGCTTCAAGCCAACGCTATTCCAAACTTTACTGAAACTTCACGTGATATTATTGGTCTTATGTTTACAGACGGTAATGCGAATAACGAAGGTATTATTGCAGTAAACGACGATGCTGGCGATGTAATGAACCTCAAGGTCGAGAACTTTAATATCGAACTAGGTGGTGATCTTGCAGGTGTTGCTGAAGTAACAAGAGCAAGTAATACAACTATCCAAGCTGAAATTACTGCGCAGTATGTACGTTATATCTATCCTGATGGTGTTACATCTGGTCTTAGTATTACACAGCCAAACGGTGCAAGTGCAAACGTTGCTATTGGATTAGATTATTCACATCTTGATACAGTTTATGCTGAACTTGATGGTGCTACATTCGCTGGTAACGTATTTGCTCCAAGATACTTTGATAGTGATAATAACGATTACTACGGTGATTTTGGTGGCGAAACAAGACTTAACAATTTAAGGGTTGGTTACGGTTTAACATTCTCACAAATTGGCTTTGCTGATGGGCCAGGTAGTCAGTCCACATTATACGCAAGTCAGGGTAGAATTGGTTTCCTTGACAATACGTTTAACTATGCGTCTTATTCCGAAAGATCAACTGGTAATTGGGTTGTTCAAAATGGTGACGTATTAGCTGAAAGATTTGTAGATAACGACTCTACTTCATACTTCTTACATCCAGGTGGCACAGATTCTTATCTAAGAGCTTTAGAAATTGACGAAAACTTTAAAGTCGATAAAGTCAACATTGCTGGACGAACTGTTTCAACATTGGCTAGTTCTGGATTTGATCTCACGTTTGATTCAGATACGAATGAAATAGATGTAAGTCAAAACATTATTAAAAATGTTGCTGATCCTGTAAATAGCCAAGATGCGACAAATAAACAGTACGTTGACGGTGTTGCACAGGGGCTTAGAGTTATCCCAGCAGCACTTGCGGCTACAACTTCTGATCTTGGTGCTTCTTACAACAATGGTTTGGGTACACTCACAATTAACGCAATACCAACACTTAATATTGATGGAGTTACATCTTGGGCGTCTGGTTACAGACTTCTTGTCAAAGATCAAACAAACTCACTTGAGAACGGTTCGTATTTACTAACCCAAGTTGGCGATCTGAATACTACATGGGTATTTACTCGTGGTGATTATTTCAATGAATCTTCAGAAATTGCAGGTTCGTTCCAATTCGTAACTGATGGAACGACAAACAACGGAACTGGTTTCGTTGCGACAGTAACAGACGCTGAGACTTTTGCTCTTGGCACAGACGATATAATTTGGCAACAATTCTCTGGCGCGGGTACATACTCCGTTGGACAAGGGCTAACATTAACAGGTACTGAATTCTCTATCACCAACCCAAATATTTTGTTTGGCGCTGACAATGGTACGACTGATACCGTTGTATTGGGCGAAACAATTACTATAGCTGGGGGCGAAGGTGTCGATACAACAGTGTCTGATAATAACATCTCAATTGCTGTTAATGAATTAGACGGTGGAACATTCTAAACCTACATAGGTTTTATATAGAGAGGGCATAGATATGTCAACAACAATTAAACTACGCCGTAGTGCTGTAGCTGGTCGTATACCTACGATTGCCCAACTTGAATTGGGTGAAATTGCAATTAACACGCAAGATGGTAAGTTGTACTTCAAGAAGTATGATGCCAGTGCAAATACCGAATCTATTGTTGATATTTCTGCTGATTTGGATGCAAACGCTATCCTCACTCTTATTAAAGGGGTTGATGGAGCAACATCTGGGCTAGATGCCGACTTGCTTGATGGGCAAGAAGGTACTTACTACCTAGATTATAATAACTTTACTAACGTACCACCTGCAACCCTTGACTTCACATTAGAAGGTAAGGTAACAGGTACGGCATTCTCCAACACTGGCGTAATGACTGTTCAAACTGAACTAGCCAACACGGCGGTTACTGCTGGAACTTATGGTTCTGCTTCTCTTGTGCCTGTATTTACAGTTGATGAAGATGGTAGACTTACAGCCGCAAGTACAGTATCTGTTGCTGGAGTTAGTACCACAGCTTTCACTACAGCAAACAACACATTTACTATTGGTACGGCTGATGGTGGGTTCTTCCACACTCCTATACAATCCTTTAACAACATAAGTGCCAACAACATATTCGTAGCAGGATTAGTTGATGGTCGTGATATTGCGGCTGATGGTGCAAAGCTAGATTTGCTCGAAGATGATTTTGATCTAACACTAACTGGAAAAGTCACAGGTACTGCAAGTTCTAATACTGGTGTGATGAGTATCACTACTGAGTTGGCTAATACTGGTGTTACAGCCGATACTTATGGTTCTGCTACATCTATTCCAGTTATCACAGTTGACGAAGATGGTCGTATCACTACTGCGACAACAACTTCTGTCGCTGGTGTTTCTAACTTTAGTTACGAGTCTTCTAATAATAGCATAATTCTTCAAACTGGTGATGGTTCATCCTATATTGCACCTATTACTAGCTTTGACTTAAACACTGACTTCGGTGATGGCATTGATGTGACAGGCGATATTACTGTTACTGGAACTGTTGATGGCAGAGATATTGCTACAGACGGTACAAAATTAGATAATATAGAAACAAACGCTACGGCTGACCAAACCGCATCTGAGATAATGACTGCAATTCAAACAGTCGATGGTGCGGCATCTGGATTAGATGCAGACCTACTTGATGGCTCTCACAAATCTGAAATTATCTCAGAAGCGGTTGCTAGTGCTACGGATGAAATCGGTAATGGATTGGTGACTTTGACTGTTGCCAATGGTCTGACAGGTGGTGGTTCCTTCAGTCTAAACGATAGTGCTAACACAACAATTACAGTCGATCACGCAGATACTTCTTCTGTTGCTGATGTTGATAACTCAGGTGGTAATGTATTACAGGACGCATCTTTTGACACATACGGACACGTTGTAAGTGTATCATCCACTGATCTTGATAATCGTTATTACACTGAAACAGAATTAGATGGTGGACAACTAGACGATAGATATTACACCGAAACAGAACTAGATGGTGGTCAATTAGATAATCGTTACTACACTGAAACAGAACTAGATAGTGGTCAGTTAGATAATCGTTACTACACCGAAACAGAATTAGATGCTGGTCAACTAGACAATAGATATTACACAGAAACTGAAGCAGATATTAAATTTGTGGATGTTGCTGGTGATACGATGTCGGGCAAACTGACTGTCCTCAACGATATCGAACAAGACCACTCAACAATGATATCAAAGACAGCAACTACTAGTGCAACTGGTCAGGCAGACCTATTCTCATTCCCACACGGAACTTTTGGAAGTGCTGAGATCATTATCCAAGCTAAAGATGGAACTGCTAGACACATTACTAAATTGTTGGTTACACATGACAGTTCAACAGCTATGGGTACAGAGTATGGTTCCATATCGACTAGTAGTGATCTTGCCACATATGATGTGGAGATTTCTGGTCCGTTGCTGACACTTAAGGGTACACCAGCAAGTTCAAATACTACAACATATAAAATCGTGGGTACACTAATCGCTTCTTAATTTGTTATAAATACAAGAAAGCATAATATAAGCCGAATCTGGGGAGAGTGAACCACATGGCAAATGATAAAAAATTCATAGTAAAGAACGGTCTGCAAACGGACAATAACGTTCTAGTTGGTACATCCACAGACGATGGTGTAAATAAACTACAAGTTACAGGAGCCGCAAAGGTAACTGGTACAGTAGAAGTAACTCAAGCAACTCCATCCACCGCTTCACTGACAGCAACAAATACTGGTGGGACTGGTGCTATTATTGCTAACTTTGTTGGTGATAGCGAATCCCTACAGATTACTAATTTCGCCACTGGTGATTATAGCATTCTAAACAGTGGTCAAAGCAACGGTGTTAAATTCTATGACAATACTGCTGGCGTTGAAATTATCTACAATGATGTGGTTGATTTAGAATTTGATAGTTCTGGCATTGACTTTAAACGTTCGCCAACTGTTAATGGTTCTATCATTTGGCATGCTGGTAACGATGGCACAGGCTCTACTCTTGACGCAGATTTACTTGATGGAATTGATTCTCTATCTTTTGTTCGCTCAGATCAAAATGATACGATGGACGGTGATTATATTATCACTGGTAATCTCACAGTTCAAGGTACACGCACAGAAATTGTTTCAGAAACAGTTTTAATTGCTGATAATATCATTACACTCAACAGCAACTTTTTAACTGGTACTCCAACAGAAAATTCTGGTTGGGAAGTTTCTCGTGGTAGTTTAGCAAACTCATCCATACAGTGGGATGAAACAAACGATTGGTTCAAGCTAATCTCAGCAGGGACGGATTTAGGTCGTATCATTACAACCGCTGATGAAGGCTCTGGTAATAACTTTGATGCTGATACTGTTGACGGATTAGAAGCTTCACAGTTCATCCGTTCAGATGTTAATGACATTGCAACTGGCAACTTAGAATTTGAAGGCACGGTAGCTATTGGTAATGAGGCTGGTTCGGCACTACTTACTATGCGTGGTGCAGGAACTAATAGAGTTCTTTCTTCTGATAATGGGAAAATTGGTTTCCTTGATGGGGCATTTGCTTACCAAACATATTCAGATTTAAATGGTGACTGGACTGTTGGACGTTACAACATTGCTGAAAGATTTGTAGATAAAGATGATGCTACCTATTTTGCAGAGCCAGCAGCCAACTCAATCTTCAATAATCTTGGGCTTGACAGTGACCTCTTCCACAATGGTAACGCTAACACCAAAATATCATTCGGCACAGACACAATTAATTTTAATACTGATGGCACAACAAGGCTAACACTTAATAATACTAATGCTGTATTCACTGATGACATCATTGCACCAAGAATGTTGGATTCATCTGATAATACTAAATTAATCGATCCTGCGGGAACTTCGGTTATAAGCAATATTGGAATTGATACAAACATCTTCCATAATGGTGACACAGACACAGATATTAACTTTGGAACTGACACAGTAAATGTGAACACTGGTGGCACAACAAGGTTTACAGTGGGCAATACTAGCGTAACAGCTACAGTTGACGTTGTTGCACCAAAGTTTGCTGACTCTGCTGACACATCATACTTTGCACTTCCAAGCGGCACATCTGTGATGAACCAAATCGATCTTGACGATTATATCCGTCATAACGGTGACACAAACACATACATGGGCTTTAGTGCAAATGACACAATCGTACTTGCTACTGGTGGTACTGCAAGAATTACTGTAACTGATACGGCTGTCACTGCATCTGTTGATGTTGTTGCTCCAAGATTTGTTGACGCATCAGACTCAGATTTCTATGCTGATCCAGCAGGAACATCTGTCTTTAATGACCTTGGCATCAGCGATCAGTTATTCCACAATGGCAACACAGGAACTAAACTTTCTTTCGGTACAAACACTATAAGTCTTGATACTAATAGTGCGAATAGAATTGCAATTTCCGACACAGAAGTTTTATCTACAGTACAACTTCGTGCGCCTGTATACTACTCACCAACAGGGACTACATACAAATTAGACCTAGATAGCACTACAACCTCTATGGCAGTTAATGCTAAGGTTATCGTTGGTAATGTTTCAGATGACGTAAGGTCAAATGACACTACAGGTGAAGGTGGTATTACTCTTGCTCCATATGGAACGAGTGGTGGTGTTGCAACAAACCCATTATTCTCAATCTCTGGTGGTACTGGTGGTTTACCGTTAACATCATTAAATAAATTTGGGATGGGCAACAACCCATATAATGTTGCCAACCTAATCACCGAAACTAAAGTTGGTGGGGTAACTGCAACTACTCTTAGAGGCGATTCATTCGGAAACATGTACCAAGTTATCGACAATGATATGTCTTGGTCTGTAGCAGATTCAAGTGCAAACTTCTTGTTGACTGCTAATGCAACTGATGGTGATGTCATTATTGGTGATCAAACGGCGACATACGCATCAATGGACGCAACACCAGTAGTTGGTTCGAAAACAAATAGTATCCTTCACGTAAGTGGATCGGTACAACTAACTAGTAATGATGACGCATTCGCAGTTGGTTCTGGCACAGCTACATTCCTTAAGGGTGATGAACTAGGATTTGGTTCTGGTGGTGGTTTCTATATGAACAACACTGCAACTGTTAGGATAAGAGGCAATAAAAACCTACTTACCTCAGGAACAATGTTCGCATCACGTTATTACGATAATGATGACACAACGTATTATGGTGATTTTGCTACAACTTCAGTAATTAACAATATATCACTTGTTGGCGAAGTTATACACGATGGGGATACTAATACTAAAATTGGTTTCCCAGCGAACGATCAAATTGCGCTGACAACTGGTGGAACAGCAAGACTTACTGTAACTGATACGGCTGTCACTGCATCTGTTGATTTAATTGCACCAAGAATGCTAGATTCAGCAAACAATTCTTATCTTGTTGATCCATCTGGGACTTCAGTGATGAGCCGCATTGACATTGACGATTTCATTCGTCATAACGGTGACACAAATTCATATTTCGGTTTCGCTGGCGATGACGTTTTCAGACTATATCTTGATAACACACAACAAGTTATTCTTGATACCAATTCTGCTAATTTTGCTCAGAACGTATACGCTCCAGCTTATTATGACAGTGGTGACAACTCATATTACCTAGACCCAGCAGCAGATTCTCAATTAAACACTATTGACATTGATGATTACATTCGTCATAGAGGTGATGTTACTACTCTATTCGGTTTCGATCAGAACGCAAGATTTAGAGTAAACACAGCTAACGCAAATCGTCTGAGCATTGATAACGATAGTGCTGATTTTTCAGTAAACGTTTATGCACCACGCTATTATGACAGTGGTAACAACGCATTTTACCTAGACCCAGCCTCAACATCTATTATTAATGTTATACGAGCGCAAGAAATTCAAGTTGGCGTGAGTTCCATGACAATTGAGCCACCTTCTGGTCCTAAAGGGACTATTATGGTTGAGGGCGAGAGAGACAGTTATGCTGGTTATATGATTAGCAACGACTGGGGCTTCATATCAAGTGGTGCTACAGAAATGGGTCTGTATAACGAGACTGATAATGAATGGTCATTACTCGCCAATAGAAATAACTTTACAAGATTATACTCTAACAATATCCACCAAATTGGTGCTGAAAACGGTTATGGTTCTGCGCCAAACAGTATGCGCTCACCTCTCTTCGTTGATTTAGATGACTCAGCATTTTATGCTGATCTTGCAGGACAGTCGAGACTTAAATCTGTGAAGGCTGGCGATAGTGCAATCTTTAATAACACTACGTATCCACTTGAGGTCAAGTCTACTCAAGAACGTATGATTGTAATCCAAAACACATCGGCTGATGCTAATTTCCCATCGATATTGCACAAGACTAGAAACTCTCGTTCTACTATGGCACTTTCTTTTAATAATATTGGAGAACGTTTCTGGTTCGAAGAAAATGGTAACATCCAAGCTTATGGTGCTGGTATCTTTGGTAGCTTAGCACTTAATGGTGGTAATGAAGACCTTGGCTTATTGAAAACATACGGTTCTGGTTTGGCTGACATGAAAATGTTTGATGCTTCAGACTACTGGGACAAACGTGTTATTCAACCTATGCAAGGTGATGAAAATGCCGCAACAACTACAACCGCTGAATATGTTAAAAATGGAGACGGACCTTTTGCTTCAAGCTATGCTTTAAGATCATCAGGATACAGAACCTTTGACTCTGACTACATCGCTGTTGAACCAGGTGAAGAAATCTACGCTGAACAAGCTGTAAGATATATCTCTGGGTCGGGTGGCTTGTACTACCTTGGTGTTAGACAGTACGATAAAGATAGAAACCCTATTGATAGTAATGCTGGCATTTCATACTTTGCCGCATCTGCTGTTAATGTAACTTCTACTTCTTGGGAAGAATACAAAGGCTACCATACAGTACCGACAACTCACACGCCATACAATGGTTCTGACGGTGCAGGTGTTCGTTTTGTGAGAGTTGTCGCTCTTATGAACTACAACGCTGGTGGGGCAATTCGTGAATTTGGACCTCCTATCCTAAAAAGGTCTGACGTACAAGGTAAGATCAAAGCGGATTCGATGACTATTGTTAATAGTGGTACAATCGGTGTAAACCTTGATGTTACTGGTGATATTACAGGTTCTACAATCACAGGTACTAATGTTGACGCAACTAACTTCCGTGATGCTTCAAATGCAATATACACATTCAATCCACGTACTGGTGGTAAAGTTGCTGGTACATGGGACTGGACAAACGGTACTATCGACAATCTAAACCTCCTTACTTTCAATGATCCTGGGCCAAATGAAGGCATTCGTTGGAAAGGTGGCAGTGAATGGGCGATCTTTGAATCTCCTGATAATCTGACAACCAATTCCTTGGGTAACCTACAATTTACTTCTGATAACTTAGCAGTAGGTGGATACGCCGCTGTAAGTCGTGCTACCATCACCACAGCAGGTGATGTTGTTGCGTCTCGTTTCATGGATGCCACAAGGTTCCGTGATAAAGACAACACTGCTTATTACGTTGATCCAGCAGGAACATCTATACTTAATGAAGTACGTGCTGATGAATTCATCCGTCATAATGGCGATACTGACACTTACATTCGTTTCATTGGTGAAGACGATATGCAACTTGTTGCTGGTGGCACTCAAATGATTCGTATGGATGAAGGTACTAATCCAGACAGATTGCAGTTTGTAACTGCTGATAACTGGACTGATGCGAACGGCGATTGGAACATGCATCGTAATGTTAGTGTTACTGGCACACACACTGTTCTAAACGGTGCGTATGCTAATATCTTCTACGATAGTGATGACAATACCTACTATGGCGACTTCGGTGGCACATCTGTAATGAATACGGTTCGTGGTAACCGCTTTGAAATGGGCAGTGCTTCTACTTACATTGATAACGTATCAGGACAATATGGTACAATTAGAGTAACTGGTAATACTAATGGATACGCAGGTTATGCGATCAACGATGACTGGGTATTCATGTCATCTGGCGCAGGTGTTGCAGGTATCTATAATGATACTAATAACCAATGGGCTACAATTTATCGCCAAGCAGGTGATACAGAACTTATGTGGGCTGGCGTAGAACAAGCATCTACTAAAAATGGTTATTTCTTAGGCACTAACGAAGTGCGTTCGCCTATCTTCCGCGATAGTGACAATTCAACATACTTTGGCGACTTTGGTGGTACATCAAGGTTCTTGGGTTTAACAGTTGATAACATTATTACTGGTAATATTTCTGGAAGTTCTGGACAATTACGCACTAAAGACAATAGAATTATTGAGCCAAATGAAGATGCGGCAGGTCGCCTAACGTTTGGTTTCACATCTTGGAATAATAACAACACTTCTCCTTATGCTGATTACTTACACTTAAGGTCATACACAGACGCTTCTGGTGGATCAGACAACTTACTTATGTTTAAGAAGTCTGGTCGTGGTATGCGTCTATGGCAACAAACTTGGAACTCAGGTACAGCATATTCTGCTTACTCTGATCTGGCTATCTACAACGCCAACCCAGGTGGTGGTGCAAGTTCTAATTTCTATGCCGCTAGTTTCATTGATGCAGATGACACATCCTTCTTTGTAAACCCAGCGGGCATATCTAAGATCAAGCACATAGAAGTTGCTGGCGAGAACCTTAATGGGTCTTACTCACATGCGGCAATCGAAGTACGTGAGTACAACTACGGTGGCGCACAAACAGATAACGATGCTACTGCACCAAGGATTGGTTTCCATTGGGGTGGTAGAGTTGCGTCTCAGATCAGACTAGCTTCTAATGGTGAAATTCAGATTAGAGACAACCCTGGTAATGGCTATGAAGATTTCCGCGCAGACAACATCTATGCACAGGGTAGTGCTTATGCAGGTCGTTATTATGATCGCGATAGCACAACATATTACGGTGACTTTGCTTCAACATCTATAATGAATATACTAGATATTCGTGGCGAAATTTACAACGATGGTTGGTTCCGTAACGATACATCTGGTCGTGGTCTTTACAGTACACCAAACAACATGCACTTCTATTCTAGTGATAATGACAGTTGGAGAATTCGTTCTGCACAGAATACAATATCTCTTGAGTTCTCAACGAACGCTGATGTGTATCGTGGTAGAGTATATGCAACTAGCTCGAATGAAATTGGTTTCTTATCACAAGACAGTGGTTGGTCACTAAGAACTACAAACTCAGTAGTAGAAGCATACCATAGCTTCTATGCTCCTATCATGTACGATAGAGACAACTCTGGCTTCTATGTAAACCCAGCGGGCGACTCTCTATTAAGTGGCGATGTTAGAGCAAATAGATTTGTCCATAAAGATATTGTTAACCAAGATGACCAATTTGGTTTGTATTTTGCAACAGGTGAATCTACTGCCTACGCTATCTATCGTGAATCTGGTGGTTGGTCTAGCCCGTATCCAGATTTAAGAATTGCTTTCCACACTGGTATTAAGATGGGTGCAAACGCTACTTATAATGGTATGCGTTTCTACAATGACTATACTATGGCAACTCAGGTCATGTCAATCAATAACGGTTCTGATCCACTTGGTGCTAACGATGTTTATGTTAATAACGCATTGCAAGCTGGGGGTTCATTAAGAGCGCCTATCTTCTATGACTCAAACGATACAAATCGTTATACAGACCCTGCATCCACTTCACAAATGGGTACGATTGTATGGGATCAACTTAACGCAAGAGATATGGGAGACTATATTACCTTCTACGGTAATGATAACGCAAACCACTCAATCTCTTCAAGAAATGCTTCTGGTAGTGCGGCTGATGATATTCGTATCAACTCATACGGTTCCGTGTATATTAACCTAGACTCAAATAACAATAATACATCTGGTGCTGACTTTATGATTGGGCGTCACGGTGCCACTGGTACTATTAATAACTCTGACTTGTTTAGAGTTTATGGTGATGCAAACTATGCTTACTCAGCATTCAGTTTCAGAGCGCCTATCTTCTATGACTCAAACAACACTGGTTATTACTGTGATCCATCAAGTTCATCTAACTTTAACTCATATGTTCGTGCAAATGAATTCTATGCTCGTAACTGGTTCCGTAATGACAACACAAACGAAGGTATCTATAACCAAGGAACTGGTGTACACGCATTCTCACCACAAGGCCAACACTATTCAGTAGGTGGTAATAGCTCTGGATCATCAATGAGTTTAACTCTGTACTCAAGTCACTCTACAAACCGTCGTATGTGGATACACGGTGCGTCTGATGGATATTGGGGTTTCTTGAACTCAGGTGGTCAATGGCAGTTGCGTAGTAGATACGGTGATGGTTATTCACCAAACCTACAGTTTAGAGAAGAAGGTAACGAAAGTTGGACAGGCAACCCAGGAAACGATGTTGGTAAGATTGAATACCACTCAAACCGTTTCTATATTGTTGCTGGTGGTAACTCAAACCGTATTGTTCAGTTTAGACAAAATGGCTCTGATAGATCGTATGTCGATAACAATGGTCTATATGTTGGTACAGCTACGTCAGCAAGATGGGCTGACCTTGCGGAAAGATATTCGGCTGATGAAATCTATCCAAATGCAACTGTTCTAGGTGTTAATCTTGACGGTGACTCTGAAGCCACTCTATGGCAACCGGGAATGCCCCTCTTAGGTGTTATCTCAACAAACCCAGCGGTTCAAATGAACGATATGGGGATTGAACCAGGTTCTAATTCTATAAAAGCACAAATGAACCCATTTATTGCTCTTAAAGGTCGTATCCCATGCTTGGTAAGCGAACCAGTCAAAAAAGGCCAATGGGTTATCCCAGACGCAGATGGTAAAGCTAAGGGCGTAGACTATGGCACAGTTGGTATAAATAGCTATGAGATAATAGGTATCGCATTGCGCGATAGTGAAAATGGCGAAGTGGAAGTGAAGGTATAATATGGCAACGTATGCGACATTAAATAATAATCTGCAAACTCAGTGTGGTAGTCAGCTAAGAACATTCGATAAATCAGTTGGTTACTTCATTAACGCTTATGTTAATGGCACTGGTGTTGGAAGTTACACACGTGGTCAATGGTATTACCAACGTTATGAATATGTGAACGCTTCAAGCAGTGTTTATAATAACTATCTTGACAGCCGCATCTATACTGGGCAGATCATTTATCAGCAAGATGTAATTGATTCTATTACTAGTGTTGTAAGAAGAACTGTTGATCTTATTGAAGGCCGCATCACAGACGTAACTATTAACGCTTACTATTGTCATGCATCTTGCCATAGTAGTTGCCACACATCAAGAGGTAGACGCTAATGACTATGGATAGAGGTGACGTCAACTCATGGGTACAAACCTATGGGGGTTCCCAACTAAGAACGTTTGATAAAAATGCTGGCGTTTTTGTAAACGCATATGTACAGGCAAGCGCACCGGCATCCAGTTATACTAGCGGTCAATGGTATTATCACAGATTTGAGTACGTAAATGCGAATAATAATACATACAACAACTATGTAGATGGTGGGATCAATTCTGGTCAAATCATCTACCCACAAGACATTGTTGACACACTAGAAGACTTGGTAAGAAGAACGGTTGATGTAATCGAAGGTAGGATGACAGACAGAACTATTAACGCTTATTATTGTCATGCATCTTGCCATAGTAGTTGCCACACATCAAGAGGAAGAAGATAACATGTCAATGCAAAAATCATATTGTAAGCAAATGAGATATTCTGGACCAGAAAGTCTGTCACCTGATAGTGCGTCCAAGTTTGATGTTCTCATTCAAATGGAAGTTTTAGCTGGCTGTGATCATGGTTGTTTGGGTTGTTTTGTCGATAAGAACATCGATCCTGATATGAACCAACAGATCATTGATAGAGCAAAAGAACTCACTGATGGTGTCGCAAGAACTGGTCTTAATCTTAGAGAATTTGTCATAGGTCCAACAGACTTCTTTTCTGCTACTAACACAGAGTCCGTGTTGAATAACTCAGTAGTCCAAGAGATTATGAGAGAACACACAGGCGCTCGTATTGCGGCTCCAGCTAAGTTTGACATTGCTACAATGGAAAGAGTAAAAGAAATCTATGCCATCCTTGATGACGAAGATAAGTTTCGCCGTGATATGATCATTGAGTTTATTATGCCTATCGGCAAAGTAGATCAGATGTTGAATGATGATGATTACTTCAACAATGTTATGGAAAAAGTACAGTTCTTTAAGGACAGTACACCCAAACAGATGGATTGGTCTTGGACACTACAGGCATCAAATGTTGTTGGTAAAAAGATCGACAAAGAAACATATAACAAAATCATTCAAAAATCAGTAAACGAATACGAAACTATTGTAGAAATGAACCCAGCTTTCTCAAGAGCAAGGTCGCAGTTGGTTCAACGTAGAAACCTATTTGGATGGAATGATTTCCTTGGCAAGGTTATTGATAAAGATAACGCACAAAGCACAGTTATGTCAATGGCTAACTTGTATTGTAACTCAATCAACTTTATTGGACTTACAATCGTACCAGGTGAAAACGGACCTACTACACATTTGAATGTGATGCTACATGAGCAAGCATTCTTCCTTAATAACAAAAACCTAGATGTCACAGGTCTTACATTCGAAGAAATCTTGGATCGTAAAAACGAGTTAGTGACGAAGGGCATAAATAGATCAAGTAAGGTATCTGATTGTAACGGATGTCAATTTGCCGTAGCATGCGCAAGCCGACTAATCTTCGAAGCTCAAGAAACTTTAAACGTTGATGGATGTGTTTTAAACAAAGATGTCCTTGCAGAATATAACCCATACGATTGGACTTGGAACGACGATGCGATGGAAAAACTAGGAGTAACATCATGATAGGCCAAAGTTTATATTACCTAAACAATAAAAAATACATTACAAACACGCATAACGTGGAAACAGTAATTGGTGAATTAAATTCATTCTACCACACGGCTCAGCCACGTAGAATTACAATTGTGAACCCAAGCATGGAAAACTCTCGCCTAGAGCCAGCAGAATATGAGAACCTTGCTGAAAATGCTAGAACTGGTGCATCTGAGTTGATGGACTTTGCGGCATGGGAAGATGTTGCTAACGCAACATACATTCAGAACAGCGATAAACGTATTGTCATGTTTACAGATGAAACTGATATGCTATTTGTATTTGCTAATTATACTGCTGGTCTATTACGCGCTTCTGGGTTTTATCCAGAACCAGCGAACGACATTAACGCTATCACAGCACATTACATAGACGCAGTTATTAATCAAGATATGGTATTGTCAATGATGAGTGACTCTCAGGTTTATGCTGATGCAAGAAACCACGTACTTGGCGTTTTAAATGCAGAAGACGCAGTTCCGTGGGTTGTCACATATCAAAACGGTAAGAACTTTAGTTATGACTTGCTGTTCTTCTTAAACGATACTTACCCATCCGCAGAAATTGCTGGTCTATTGGTAGAAAAGTTCACCATCCACTCACCAGTTATGGCAAAAGATGTGATGGAACACTTTACATCAAGACGCCACTACTCTGCATACATCATGTCAGTTATTGACTATATGAACGCAAATGCAACGGATGCAAACGGTTGGGCTACAGATAAGAAACAATTCTTTAAGGATGTTTACGTCAACGCCGCTAACAAATCTAACTACACACTTGCATTCTATCTACTAGAAGAATTGTGGAATAAAGTTAAAGATGACGCTGATTTCATTGCAGTTCATCAAAACAAAGCTGACACTACGCCTGATGGTTGGGAATATATGGACTTGTACACAGAGATCAATAACGTATTCCCTATCGTCAAGAAGGTTTTGGAAAGAAACTTTGATGCGGCTAACATTACAGAAGACTTGAGATTGATTAATACAGACGTACAGTTCTTCTCAAAAAGACAGAATAGAATTCCATACTTGATCCATAAATACCCTTTGATATAATAGAAAGTGATTTGATATGAATACTGAAGAAGAAAGAAAGTGCTACGTTATACCTCTGGCTCCAACAGACCTTGTGCAAATTTACAAGGTGAAAGAGGAAAAGAAAGATTTTGTACTATTTGTAAATTATCTTGAATCAAGAGAAAAACTTTCAGCTAAACACATTATCATATACCTAGCAAACACTAATTTCAAAACTACTTTTTCGGGGATTGATGAAGAATTGTTAGTAGAGTATATTAAGTCAGACTTTTTGATTGACAGTCCACTGTTGTCAAGGTTTGTAGTAATGCTAATGAAAACTCGCTATGGACATGCATTAAATCATTTAGAAGAAAATCTTCTATTACAGTTTAGCAAAGAACAACTACACGATTTTGTAGATAAGCATGTTGAGTTGATTGATGAACTTTGTGAAACCATTGCTTCGATCATTCCTTTTGTCTTGTGTACGTTCTATGCAAACCTATCAGACGAAAATAAAGAAAAAGAATTTGAATTAGGCGAAGCAATCAAAGATATTGTCGTGACTGATGAGCCAACAAATTGTGGACCTAATATTGCACGTCTAGTCACTGATGGTTGGGATGGGTTTCTGTTAGTATGCTCTATGCTTGGGTTCTCAAAGAAATACAACAAGCAATTGTTCAATGAAAAGCCAAGTTATTTTGGTAAAGACTTGTTCTTTATGTTAGGTCAGACCAAAATTGTTGAGAACATCCTATCAATGATGCCACCTGGGTTTATTACTACAGTGGACATAAGCCCACCCCCTAGTGATGAAGAAATGGAAGCCGAAATACTCACCGATATTAAAGCAAAAGCAGATGATAGTACATCTTAATGGCACGTATGCTGGTTATTATTCATATGACAAAGATAAGAGTCCTATAAACACAGACTTTCTTAGAACAGAAATTAATCTGGACATTTTACATGGCTGTAGTCAGATGTGTCCTGGTTGTTTCATTCCTAGAAAGAACTTGACTAAGGCAGATAACTTAGAAACTCTATACAATCTTCTTATTGAGGGTTCATACCATCCTGATGAGATAACCATCGGTCCAACAGACATATTTGATGCAGAAAACTTTTCGGAAATTATGAGTCATCCATATATGGAAAAGATATATGGTATATCAGCCATAGGTTTTACATCTACACTCGCACAACCCTATCTACTAGTCAAAGAAAAGTTGGCTGTTATTTGGGGATTGTATAAGCACATTCATAGAGTGCCAGATATTGACTTCAAAATTGTTTTGGACATTGACAAATACTTAGATGGCGATCTTGATAGTTTCTACAAGAACCTTGAGTTGTTTGAATTTGGATCAGTACAGTTCCGTGTCAATTATCACAAAGATATGTTCAAAAGAATTTCATATAATGAATTAGCGCAAAGAGTATTTGATGACTTTAATGCTCCTGTTGTTATCACACCTTCTTTCTTGACAGACAGGAATGTTCGTGGTAAGGTAACTCAACATCTTGAGAACTTTAGACGTGAGATGTTAGAACAAAAAATAGATAAAAAGTGGTTAAACCTTTACACATTTTTTGATGCAAAGTTCAATGGCTTTGGCTGTCAGAACTATAGTTTTTATAATAACAAACTTTATTTGAACCCATTCCTTTATGATGTGATCATCCAACGCACACCACAATTCGAAACGACTATGGATGCAAACACATTGTATGATAATATAGAATATGCTCAACAGGTTGATGATTGTAATGGGTGTGAATTTATGATGAGTTGTGCTGAGCGCAATGTACACCTATATATGGAGTCGAGAGGATTAGACACTTGTGTTGCTTTAAAGGAATACATGTATGCCTCTGATTAAGAACAACCTCTACTATGAGATGACCACAGAGACGCAAACTAAGCCTGTGAGCGCGGTCAAGCTACAACTTGATGTGTTGGATGGGTGTCATCACAAATGCCCTGGGTGCTTCGTACATCGCAGAGGCAACAGCAGTGACGTACATCAATTAGAGAGTGCCAAGAAATTCATAAGAAGCATTACGGACACAGGCATCCTTGTTGATGAAATCCTAATAGGTCCCACAGACTTCCTTGCCTCTGAAAACTTTTATGAGGTAATGCCACAGCTACTAGATATTATTAACGAGAATAACCCCATTCTTGCATTTGTGTCAACCCTTATTGATGGTGATCTCGAAAAATTTTGTGAGTTTATTACAGACAATGTGGGTATTAATACTGAAATTGAAATTGGTATCGCTACTAATCCATCTAAGTTTTTCACTAAAGAATATTCAGATCATATCCGCAATGCATTAATGTTTATAGATCAAAACTTAGAACACGAAGTAACATATACCTTTGTAGTGAACATCAAAGATTATGGGATAGACTATGAGAAACTACATGATCATGCTGTATCACAGTTTGACACCATATTAGACTTTATCCCATCTGTATCACGTTCCCACAAAGCAAACATCATATTAAAAACACTTGATGAGTTTAACGAATACTTTAGCACATGGCATCGGGAATCAAAACTTAACAATATAATGGTAGATCACAGCCATGGTGGAATGAACTACACAGTTCTTAACTACAAAAAGGGCGAGTGGTATCTAAGTCCATTTATGTATGAGAACATGGCTATCTATGATCCAATGTTTCGCATAGATAACTTTAGTGATGTTAATAATATGGTGGAACAACAGATTGAAAGTGCCAAGGGAACTGAGTGCGAAGATTGCCCTTTGTTCTTCTCTTGCTACAGTAGAAAGATCATAATGTTAAGAGATTACCTTGGTGTGGATCGTTGTATTGCTCCCAAAGAGAATATGTTAAATAACATACATAACTATAACGCACCTGCTCAAACAATGTATCAATGGGATGGTTATTCAGTAGAGAACGACAAGCAAGGTTATCGCAAGAAGTTTTTAGTTACAACTGACGATGACCCAGAACTAGAAAGAATTAAGGACATATCATATGTTAAATAATGATTGGAAAGACATCGTAAGTGGCGGTGGTATTGGTGAAGAATTTACTTCAATCGATAGCATGAAGCAATACAAGATACAAGTTAATCTTGAAATACTTGAGGGTTGTTCGTACATGTGTCCTGGTTGCTTTGTCAAGCGTAGAGGCAACTGGAACCCAAAGTCAATCGCTCTATTCCATGAACTAGCGTATGAACTGAAAGACAGAAACGATATTGTCCTAGATGATATTGTGATCGGACCTACTGATTTCTATGGTGCTGAAAATCTTATTGACATCATCAACAACCCAAGACTTGCAGATGCTATATTAATGATGCCAGAAGACAATAGAAATATCCAACATAACTGTTCTATACTTGGCTCATTATCTGAAAAAGACATTCAAGGCAAAATTAAAGCCATCGAAGAATCTCCATTAGGTGAGGTTGTTGAGGCTTGGGATGTGCAGATTGCACTAGACTTGAACCGTCTAATGAATGACCCAGAATACTTAATTGCGCTAGACGAAAGAGTTGAGACTTTTAAGAATAGCTCTCTAAACTTTGAAATATCAATGGCTACTAATATCGTGCAAGGTGTAGAGGACATATTGTACCCTGCCATTGATTTCGTTCGATCAAAGTACGAAACAGTAATTGAAGTGTTACCATCAGTAGTCCGTTCGTTTAATCACAGCGCAAAGCATGGTGATAAGTTATTTGAATGGAATGATATGCTGACACGCCTAGCAGTAGACCCATATCGTTTTAAAAACAAGTTTCACTTCTTGCAAGGAGATGTTTCACACAAAGCATTTCACTATTCAGTTGTGAGCCTACATCAAGGCAACATGTATATGTCACCATTCATATATGAGAACGCACAAATACACACAGATGCTTTCAAAGTAAACATTGATGGTACTATAGTCGATTCTATTCTAAACAAAAAGGATACAATTGTAAACGACCAAATAGAACAAAGTTCTGATAAAGAATGTGGAAGTTGCAAGTACCTAAACATATGTGCGAATAGAATGGTTCCTGTGATTATGGATACTGTGTTTGATGGAAGAAAAGAATGCATCTTAAATAAAGATGTAATTGGTTTATATGATGATGAGGTTTATCATGGGAATAGTTACTAACAATAAACGAGCCGCACAAGCTGACAAAGACTTTGATCTATCCTTCTCTGAGGGACATGAAATAAAAGTACAGTTCAACTGCGAAGTATTATCAGGTTGTGAATTTAAGTGTAAAGGTTGTTTTGTAAACAAACTTGGTTCTAACATGGGGTCTTACGATAGGCTAAACAATGCTATTGACTTATTCAATAATAATGGGTATAGAGTATCTACAGTAAACATCGGACCTACTGATCTATTCGGTAATAACAATGTTATTGAGTTATTGCAAGACGAAACGTTTCGTGAGTGCCTGAGTAAGGTTTCTACTATACAATTCGTGACGACTCTAACCAACATTTCAACGGATCGTGACGACTCTAACCAACATTACAATTCAACGGATGTTATTCAATTATTGAATAGTATTCCAAAAATAGATGGTTTTATGTATGACGTTAATATCGCCCTACAACCACCAGTAGATTGGGATTGGGTAGAAGAACGGTTAAATCTTCTAAACGAATTTACAGACGATCTAAACTATTACATGGTTTACAACATGGGTAATGATGATGAGTACAATTCTAAAGTGCTTGAGATGTCAGAACTTGTAGAAGATAGGTTTGACTCAATCCTTACATTAAACCCATCGTTTTTCCGTGCGCCTAAGAGTAAGGTACAGAAGCACTTAATTGAGAAATGGAAAGGTTACGACTTCTCTGATGATCTTATGCCCAAGACGTTCATAGATCAAGCACAGGGTGGTTCGCTAGAACTGAACTATACTTATTGCAACGAACGTTTCTTTTGGACGCCATTCGTATATGACATAGCATTGATTGGCACAGATGAATTTAAAGTCAAAGATGAGAATGATATTGAGTCATGGACAGAAGCCAAATCGTTTCAATTTATGGAACAATTAACGTACTCTGCTGAAACGAATAACTGTGGCTCCTGTCCTAATATGATGACATGTATAGACAAGGGCGTTCTAAGTTATATGAAACATCACTCACTTGTTTCGTGCGTGTTTCCCGGAGTGGTAACGACC
>TARA_B110000459_G_scaffold172766_1_pt1 | contig 26519 bp, 22 predicted proteins | sample TARA_B110000459 | Tara Oceans TARA_B110000459 (sample SAMEA4398296) | marine metagenome | biome: Polar Biome; feature: [SRF] surface water layer (ENVO:00010504); material: water (ENVO:00002006), including particulate matter (ENVO:01000060) such as... | depth 5 m | reverse complement strand
TAATCCAAGTGATTTACCAGATAACTCAGTACCAACCATTGCTTTTTTTTCCCACTTACCTAAGCGAAGGCCTCTGTCCGATTTAGCAATATGTCTAATAGATGCAAGAAGGTGGGAAATAGTCAATTCAACTACAGATTGCGTAGAAGCTAATGGCGCATTCACAACGACTATTCCTGCCTTGGAAGCAGCTTCTAAATCGATGTTATCTACACCGACTCCTGCCCTACCAATTACTTTTAGACTAGCCCCTGTAGAATTTATTACGTCCTCTGTTAATTTAGTTGCACTCCTTACAATAATTGCATCAAAATCAGAGAGACAACCCTGTAATAGTTCCTCCTTAGAAAATGACTTCAAGGTAACCTCATGGCCACTTTTTTCTAAGAGATTAACCGCATCCTTTGACATCCCATCGGTAACGATAATCTTGGCCATGATTTGGCTATATCAATTAAGGCCATGAAACTTATTGAATCTTTAAATTCATCACAACCATTGAAAACGAAGAGATGTCTCGGCAGTAATGAGGAGTATTATGGATGCAGAAATCGATGTTGCCGGATTACTCTGGGCAACTGGAATTTTGTCTATACCAATATTGCTCGCTTTACCGATGCGATTAGCATGGAGACTTTTCATAGGTGTTGGCCATGAAGAATCTCAATATCGTAACTCTGTAAGACAAATAATCGATGCTGGTAAACAAGTTTCGCCGTTTAGAACCACCCTTGATGATTTGGCTAGAAGTTTACATATTCAGCCTTCAAAGCAGAGATTGATTGAAGCCGACTTATTTCATCCACTAACACTTTCACATTTCTTACTTCTACCAACAATAATCATTTTCCCTCTAGCGGCTATTATGGCTTTACCAATTATTCTTCTTGGGCTTCCAATACTCATTTTAATTGAGTATTTATTGATTAGAAAGAAGATTTTGATAAGAACTCTGAAAGAAATGGAGAGAGTTCTACATTGGCAAGTCATACATATACCAAAGCCACACAGGGGTTCTGTTGAAAAGGCTGGTAATGTAAATGAGTTCTCCAATCACGTAATCCACTTCAATTATGTCCCACAAGGTGCCTTTTTAGGATTATTTGCTTGGTTGATAGTTCATTGGGTTTTCAATTTCGATTCATGGGGAATTGAACTTGCTATTTCGGCATTCCTCTACATCATCTTACTCGGTGGATTGGGTGTTCTAAATACTGCCTTTGAATCTGACTTAGTATTTGTAGACCCTGCGAAAGGAAGATTAGTTCCTGTCGACCAATGGCTTGAAAGTATCCTAAAACCAGTTGTTGGAATCGGTTTACTATTCCTTGTTGCTAGGAACTTGATAGATGAAGCAAGAACCGATAACCCAGTGCTATTTGCCTCGACTGTAATTATTCTGCTCTATGGAGCATCTGTAGTTGGAATTGCGTATAAATGGGGTTATTCTATGTGGAGAGGTAATCAAGTTAGAAAAATATTCGAGCAACAAATTGTTGAAAACTTAAAACCACTATCATATGATTTAACAAGAACTCGAGGAAGGATTGAATTCAATGTACAAATGACGATGGATGAGAGGTTAGCCCTAATTTCTGAGGAGCCTCAAACACAATTATCATTTGCTGATTTACAGGCAATTCCAAATAGTGATAATAATGGTAGTATCCCTGGTAATCCAATGAAAAAATAACTATTCTAGCCAAGGTATTACTTCAGGTATTTCACCAAACATATTGGCAGGTAGTGCCACTTTTATTTTTGAGACATAGCCAAGTTGTTTTGCCGATTCAATCTGCCAATCTCGGTATTGCTCCCATGTTTCCATATTCAAGATGGGATTATTCTCCTTATTCCATGCTAATGATTTCATTTCAGTACCGGGGGGCTCATGACCAGTATTTACTATTACTAAGTTAGAAAACTCTGAGAGTACAGATAGGGAATCCCAGTGGTCTTTCATTCTTCCACTTGGAAGATCATCTCTGCCAACTCCACCTTCTCCGGTAAAAAGAAAATCACCTGTGAATATATGTTTATCTAAATGGACAATCATCGAATCTTCTGTATGACCAGGAACATGATAGAAAGTAATTTTATGACCACAGAAATTCATACTGGAATTCCCATCAACTAACTTTGAGACTCCTAAGGAAGCGGTAGATTTCCACATTATATATTCACAACTAGTTTTCTCCCGAAGAGTAAAACAACCAGTGATATGGTCTGCATGAGTATGTGTTGCAATAGTCATTTTAAGAGTCAAACCTCGCTCTTCGATTAGATCAAGATATTTATCTGTGTAATCAAATACCGGGTCAATTAGACAAGCATCTTTGTAATTATCATCTGTCAAAAGATAGGTCTTGGCCCAACCTTCATCATTTAACTGTTCGACACGCATAAAGCGGCTAAGCAACGGTTATACTTGAAATTACACCTATATTGGTTTACTTTGATAATTTAAAATAACGATATTTCAAAGTATAGCAACTTGTCGCAGATATATGACAAACCCCCAAACTGTAGTTCACTTGGAACATGATGGCAAGGTGTTATTGGTAGATGAAAACGGACTAGGTCCTAAAATCCCAACCAAAGGTAGGCAAACTAATCAGGAAACATTGCGTTTTCCTACGAAACAAGAAATCGAAAAAATGGCTATTGAGTGGGAAGAAATTCGACAAACAAGAATTGAGTTCGAAGATTCGACATCAATAGTTATCAAGGGATATCCAAAAATTCCTTGGCCAGAAAACTGGGCTTGGAAAGATGATTTGATTTCCGATAATTCGGTTGACCCATTAGCCCGTGAATCAGTTTACCGCTCTATTCACAGACTAGTATCCAAGGTTATCGTTAGGAATAATTCCCACCAAGTTCTACTTGCGAAGGTTTCAAGAGGACATTTTACTGGGCATTGGACACTACCTGGTGGATATATGGAACATGATGAACACCCTAGTGTAGGGTGCATTAGAGAAGCAATGGAGGAACTTGGATTAGAGTTGGTTCTGGATAAGCAAAATCCAATAATCACTCAACAGATATTTACTGATGAAGGAATTTCTTTCGTGTCATTCACTTATCACTCTAGCTGGAACGGTAATTTGGAGGACTTAGAATTACAAATTGGTGAAATATCAGATGTCAAATGGTTTGAGCCACAAGAAGCAGAGGATATTGTTCCGTCTTACTTTGATAGACAAGCAATTAGATATTCAATATCTTAAATCTCTAAAACTTTCTTAGCCTCAGCCAAAGCATCATCAAGTCCATCGGGATTACTGCCACCACCTTGAGCAAATGTGGGTCTTCCTCCACCGCCTCCAGATATTAATGGTGAAATTTTTCTTAAAATTTCAACTGCATTATATCTTTCACTAGCAATTGTATTTTCAGTAGTAGCAATCATCAACTTTCCACCACCAACACGAGATCCTAGTATGGCAAGAGTTGGGTTATTGGCATCCAATGTAAGTTCCTTTAGCATCTTAGTCATCTGCTTAAGGTCACCATCGCTTTCCATTACAACAATTCTAACTCCATCCTTAGAATTTGAAAAGTCATCACCACCCGATGTTTTGATACGAACAATTTCAGCTTCCAAATGTTCTATTCTCTTTCTTTGGTCTTTCCACTCCGTGAAGAATCTTTCAGCTGTTCTAGGGAGGTCTTCGGAGTTAATTCCAAAAATATCCACAGTCCTACGCAATAATTCATCTTGTTCACGTGCATAATTCAACGCTGCTTGACCAGCAACAATGTGTAACCTTTCAACACCATCTTGAACCGCAGCGGAGCGAATGATTCTGATCGAACCAATCTGACCTGGTTCATCATGGTGAGTTCCACCACAAGCCTGAACATCATGGTCTGAAATCCTCAGTACTCGAATCATATCCCCTTTTGGTGCCCCACCTTGATATAGATCAAAACCATACTTCTTATCAGCATCTTTTCGATTAAGTTCACTCTTATCAGTACGCTGAACCTGACCAATCACTTCATTAGCCATACTCTCAATTGCATCTAAATCTTCTCTTGACAGACGCTTAAAATGAGTAATATCTAATCTTGCTGATTCAATAGATTTGTTGGCTCCAGCCTGATAAATGTGGGGACCTAATATTCTTCTAGCTGCACCGCCGACAATGTGGACTGAAGTGTGGTGGTCCATAAGTTGTTTTCTTCTGTCCCAGTCCAAACTTCCCCTAACTAAATCTCCAACTTCAAAAGCACCATTCACCAAATGAATAATATGAGCGCCTGAAGTTCTTGTATCCAAAACATTACGTAGATTAGAATCAGTAGATAGAGTACCATGGTCTCCTTCCTGACCTCCACCTTCAGGATAGAAACAAGTTCGGTCCAAAATAATTCCATGTGTCGCTCCATTCGGTAAATCATCACCACTTAACGGACTACAGAACAGAACACTTCCATCAAATTCACGTTGTTGAACATCATCATAGTAAAGTGATTTAGTTGCGGGTAAAGAGTCAGATGCCTCTACTAATTTTTTAGCCACTATAGACTTAGCAGCCTGTTTGGCCATCAATGCATGCCTCTCGGCCATCTCAGCAGAAAAACCAATTCTTAATTTGACACTTTTCCATCCTGATTGCTTAGCCAAAGAAATCACCATATCTGGCGCAATGCCATGAGAATCATTCAGAGTGAAAAGTACTTCATCATCTATTGATTTACTTGATTTATCTAAATCACGTAATTGAGTTAGAATTACATTTCCACCTTTTCGAAGCATTTCTATATATTTTTGTTCTTCAAGATCTAATATTTTACAAAGTCCATCTCTAGTTTGCTTCATCTTGGAGTTGCCGAGGTTAACCTCTAAATGATGAATTGCAAGTTGAGATAGAGATACATCTAGACCTAAATCATCTCTCAATCGTAATGTCCTTCTTGCCATCATACGTGCCAAATAACCTGCTTTGGCATTTGAAGGTACTAATCCATCTCCAAGCATATTACAAAGAGCGTGAAGGTGATCTGGTATTGCATAAATTCTAGAAAGAGGTTCCGTGATACTAGAAAACTGCTCATCACTAAGTTCAAACCCTCTTTCGGCTAATCTATCAATAAAGATTGAACGTAACTTTTCACCATCAACTCCAGCTTCAATATTCATTATACCGCTTAAGCGACTCATTTCCCCAAGTACTCCATCTAGATTTAATTTAGGCCACTGTTTAGCTACATTTTCAAATCCTGAAATCTCTTTTAGCCATGCAACTGTATCTGGATAAATTGCTTCATAGATTGTAGGAGTTCCTGCGGCCGCCCAGCAAAACCTTTCAAGCCCATATCCAGTATCAATAATTTGTAATGGCATTTCTCGGTATCTGTCACCCTTTAATTCTACATTACCTTCAGGATGTTCCTCAAGATTCATGAAAACAAGTGTTGCTAATTCTAAACCACCAACTATGACTTCGACAGCAGCACCAGCATTACCTCCACCACACCATGGGTTCTCGACATAATTTATTTCATTTGAATCAATACCGAATGTCTTGGTAAACATGTCATGGCAATATTGAACACATTCTTCCATCCAATAGAACATTTTACCTTCATTCGGTTTATTGAATACGTGATGTGCCATCATTTCAAAAGTAGTCAAATGTCTACCTGAACGACCAACAGCATCTACATCTGTGAGGCGTATACAAGGTTGAGAAATTGTCAACGGGTTGGCTGGAGGTTCAACTTCACCTGAAGTAACGTGAGGCTGGAAATCTGCAATTGAGGCAATTGTCAAATGAATATCATCACGCCACCTAGCAAGAACTGGATAAGGATTAATTCTCGTATGACCTACATTCTCAAAAAATCCCAAGAAAGCCTCACGCATCGCATCTTTCAAAGACTTACCACGCATATCATACCCTTGAATCAAAGGTTTTCCAATGAAAGTATATTCATCTTCACTGGTATCTCCACATGTATCTCTGGACAAATCAGTAGTCCAAAACCAAAGGTCGGTAACTCGACATTGCTTACGCACATATCCATTTTCATGGAATACTGCCAAATCTATCGGAGGTAGACTCATATGCACACCTGTCAACTTGTGACACCCATGCCTAACGACGACACATATTGAAACCTACGGATGTAAAAGCCAAGAATTGCATGAACAATGCTCAAAGAGGACTGACTCAACACAGGTACATGGGCGAAGATTGGAGAGAGCATCTACAATCTGAAAATGATGGCACTATGCGCATCAAGGCTCATGGAGATATGAAAGTCGATGCCAGAATAGTAACCGATGAAAACCATCTAGCAAAATATGCCGATGACAGAGGTCCAGAGCAATTAGTCAATGCTGCAAGTTTACCGGGGATTGTAGGTGAGGCTTGGGCCATGGCAGATTGGCACTTCGGATATGGCTTACCAATCGGCGGAGTAATAGCCACAGATACTGAAGCAGGTGAGCAAGGTGGTGCGATTTCTCCAGGAGGAGTAGGTTTTGATATCAATTGTGGAGTTAGAGTATTAGCGCTTGACGCCACGATAGAGGATATTCCTAATATCAAAAAATTAGCAGGAAGAATTGCTGGTAGAATTCCTGCTGGAGCATCAGGTAAAGGTGGACTTGACATCAGTATGTCGGATTTAGAAAATATAATTTCAGGTGGAGCACAATATGCTTCAGAATTAGGTTTTGGAAATTCTGAAGACCTGCAAAATTTAGAATCAAGCGGACGACTAGAAACAAATGATGTAGAACTTTCATCAAGAGCGAAAGAGCGAGGTATGCGAGCCTTAGGAACACTAGGTAGTGGAAATCATTTCTTAGAAATTCAAAGTGTCGAATCGGTTGAAGATAACGATACTGCCAAACACTGGGGATTGTATGAAGGACAACTTCTGGCCATGATTCACTCTGGTTCTAGAGGTCTTGGGCATCAGGTTTGTAGTGAACATTCTCGAAAACTTGAACAAATGTACAAGAGAGATGGAAATAAATGGTATAATGAAAATTGGGATTACACTGTTGCTGATAGGCAGTTAGCTTGCGCGCCATTCCATTCTAAAGAAGGACAACAGTACTTGGATGACATGAATGGTGCGGCAAACTATGCATTTGCTAATAGAAGCGCTCTAGCCCACCGTCTAAGAGAAGTATTGACATTGGAGATGGGGAATGATGGTGAAGCTAGAACTCTATATGATGTAGCACACAATATCGCAAAAGTAGAAACTCATCAAATTCATGGAAAGAACTGTCAATGTGCAGTCCACCGTAAAGGAGCAACAAGAGCATTTGGTGGAGATCATCTTGAATTAAATTCTATTTTTCAAAAGACTGGTCAACCAGTACTTATTCCTGGTGATATGGGCACTGGTTCTTGGTTGATGGCCGGACCTACAAGTGGTCAGAATCAAGCATTCGGATCTTCATGCCACGGTGCTGGTCGTTCATTATCTCGAACCAAAGCAAAGAAAACAATAGATGGTAAAGCACTGAAGCAAAGATTAGAAAATGCTGGGATTCGTGTACACGCCTCAACTCCAAATGTACTTTCGGAAGAAGCACCACAAGCATACAAAGATGTCGATGAAGTCATTCAATTGACCGCTAAAGCAGGACTGGCAAGACCTGTTGCGAGAATTATTCCAAAAATTGTGGTTAAGGGTTAATCACATACAGAATTTAGATGTGCTTTGACCAGGAATCATTGGTGCTGCACCTGTATGCACACCATCTGGCTCTTCACAAATAACACTCAGCAAAGTGTTCACTAGTTCTTTTAATTCATCAACTTGGCTCTGCAAATCATGCACACGTCGGCGCATATCTACTTTAGATTCTACTTCTTGTCCCATCAATATCCCATCTAAGGAAGTCGCCTTCCTTATCTAGTGATTTACTAAATAACCCTTTAATCTTTGAGTAAGAATTGTTGAAAATATTATCATTTTGATAACTTGATAAAAATACCACTCAATAGAATCTTGATAGCGCGAAGCGATTATAATCGAAGGGCGGTTCGCTGGCATTGCGCCACCGTGGCTTAGCGGTATAGCACCTCATTGGTAATGAGGAGGTCGCGAGTTCAAATCTCGCCGGTGGCTCCACTATCGTTGAACTATTTTCAACACATAGAATCTCATCGCTAAACTAAGATAGATTGGCGCCGAGAGAGAGATTTGAACTCCCGTGCCACTAGGACACGCGATTTCCAGTCGCGCGCAATACCAGGCTATGCGATCTCGGCTCGCGACCTTGCGACTCCCCTTTCATGTTTAACGCTCTCGCTCTATTTTAATGAACAATAAAGCGAAAGAACTCATATGTGAACCTGTTAGGCCGTCAACATGAGCGAGGCGGTTGAGGCCACCGAAAACGTTGGGCAAGTTCTACCTAGTATGCCCTTTCACCTCCGTGATATGAATTTAAAATTTGAATTTTCTAATATCCACCCAATCTTTACTCCAATAGATAAGATGAGAAAAGAGGTAAAATTCATAACTTTACTGGCATTTGCAGAATGGAATAAAAATTTAATCATTGCTCTTTGTGTGGGAACAGTAGCATTTCTAATGGGAACTCTGTCCGCAGATATATTTTCAGGAGGTAATCCTGAACTTGTTGGATTAGAAGGTATTAGAAAAGTGGGCAGTTTTTCATTTTTTCAAATGCTCTTGGCTTTGGTCGGATGGGTATGGTTTGTTTACTTGACATGGACACAGTTCCCGGTCATGAGAGTACATTCAATTTCAATGCTCTTGATTTGGAATGGTTTAATGTTCTTACAAGTGCTATTTCATCAAAACAACTCGAATTTCCCTCAGAGCATGGTACTTTCAGATATGATGTATGGAGTTCTAATTTTATTGGTAATTCTGTTCTTTGTATACTTCTTCTGGAAGGCTGTTATCGAAACTCGAGACTTACATGTTCAAGTTCACCATGTGCATGAAGATGTTAGAATCATGGAGCAAGAGATGGGCGAGCATTCCCTGGTTGGCTGGGGGAGTTTACTCATATTCTGGCTAATTAATACCTTTTATTCATGTTGGAATGCTGTACACTTTGTAGCACAACGTAGTGAGCAAAACTCAATGTATTACATCATCCATATTGTTTCAGGACTACTAATTGTACCAGTATTTATGTTATTGATGTGGTATCCTCAGAGGATGCTAGGTAGTAATGTAAAAATTAGTACAACTGCTGCAATAACTGCTGTGATAGAATTATCTCAAGGGAATCTAGCCATAGAAGACGATGCTAAATGTCCAGAGTGCGATGCTGACGTTGAATTACATCGAGAAAGCGACGGCCAGTTATCAGTTCCATGTGCCTCTGAAAACTGTGAAAATCAGTCTGGTATTATTGGTACAGTGTGTAGTATTTGTAAGGAAAAATTCCCAACTAGATTTGAGTGTAAATCATGTGGAGTAAATCTGCCTTACATCGACTGCGTTCCTGATTTGGAGGCATGGTGATGAATTTCTCTCATCTAAGAAAGGACTTTCCAACTCTTTGTGAGGATAATCCCCCTGCCTATTTAGACAATGCATGCGTTACTTTGAAACCTCAACAAGTAATAGATTCAATATCAGATTATTATACTAAATACCCAGGATGTGGTGGTCGCTCTGTTCATAGTTATGGTACACAAGTATCTCGTCTTGTTCAGCAATCTAGAAAAACACTCGCTAAGTTCATTAATGCTGATTCCGTTAACGAAATGATATTTACTAGTAATACAACCAATTCATTGAATCAAGTTGCTAAGGGTCTTAGTTGGGATGAAGGTGATATTATAATAACTGGTGACCGTGAGCATAATTCTAATTTGGTACCATGGTTACAACTCAAACAAGAATTTGGAATTGATCTAATAGTAGTCAAGTCAAATTCTGATAACACATTCAATATGCAAAATTTTGAAGAGGCTTGTTCACAAGCAGGTGATAAATTGAAACTAGTTTCGATGAGTCATATTGGTAATTTAGATGGTGTAAAGATTCCAATAAAAGAAATAACTAAAGTAACCCATGACTATAATGCTCTAATTAGTGTAGATGGTGCACAGTCAACACCTCATATGAAAGTAGATGTCAAAGACCTTGGAATTGATTTTCTTTCATTTTCAATTCATAAAATGTGTGGACCTTCAGGAATGGGTGCTTTATGGGGAAGAGAAGAACTTTTAGAAAATATGCGTACTATTAAGGCCGGAGGTCAAACTATCACCTCGACAACTTATGATTCGGTGGAGTGGGCTAAACCTCCTGCTAAGTTCGAAGGAGGTCTTGGGAACTTTGCTGGTATGATTGCTAGTGGCTCAGCAATAGATTACCTTTCCAAATTAGATATGGATTCGATACATGCCCATGAAGTTCAGTTAAATCGAATAATGACTGATGGCATCAAACATTTGAATGGTATCGAGATTATTGGCCCAGAAAAACCTGAAATGCGAAGTGGGATTTGCTCAATCTTGATGAACGATCTCCCTGCTCATGACATTGCAATATTACTTGATGAGGCTGCTGGAGTAATGGTAAGGAGTGGTCACCATTGTGTAAATTCATGGTTTAATGATAGAGGCCATACCGATGGTTCGCTTAGGGCGTCTACTTATTTTTATAATACTGAGGAAGAAGCTAAATTATTTGTCGATACCTTCTGTGAGGCTGTAGAAGCATTTAGTTGATTTCTATGAATGATGAATTTTCAATCCCTGAATTGCCTCCTGTCGTACCGACTGAGCAATTAGAAAACGCAATATTGCATTCTGGAGATCTCAAATTAGCAAGGAAAGTAGTTAGTGTTGGGATTTCTCTACTCCTAGTTGTATCCATACTCTGGCTAATCAATTATGCTGACGAGGGTGGAATATTTTCACTTCGCCCCAGTGAAGGTGCAATCTCCAATCAAGAAACATATTCGGAAATGATTCAATTAGATGATATTTCTCTCAAAGGTGAAGGGATTTCAGTCTGTATTGTAGATTCGGGAATAGATATGACTCATCCCGATTTATCCGGTGTTATTCTTTCTGGATGGAGGGATTTCATTAGTCAAGAGACTGAACCATATGATGATAATGGGCATGGAACAAGTATGGCAGGAATATTAGTTGCTGATGGCTGGATTCAAGGTGTTGCACCTGATGTTAACCTGTTCATCGCAAAAGCACTTGATGGAGCAAACGGACAGGGTAGTGATGAAACTGTAGTTCAGGCGATAGACTGGTGTGTTGAGCAAAATGTGAATGTAATATCTCTATCACTTGGTGGAGCACCAGGGATTTTACCATTCAATCCTTTTAGTGGCAGAGATTCTGGTGATGCTGCAAGTGATGCTATCGACCAAGGGATAGTGGTAGTGGCTGCTGCTGGAAATGATGGTGGTGCTGATGATGATGGTGACGTAGCACATCCAAGTAGTGAACAATTAGTAATCTCCGTAGGCGGAGTCACCTTATCAGAAAGTCATTGGTCGGGTTCATCTGTTGGAGATAATGATGGGAGTCTTTTCCCTCTAATGTTGCCAAGACAAGACCCGAATAAAAAGCCTGAAATTGTTGCACCAGCGGAATCCGTTCCAGTAATTAATAATCAAAAATCTTGGTCGATAGTAGATGGGACTAGTGCTGCTACTGTATTTGTCACAGGAGCAATCGCTCTATTACTGGAAAATACTCCAGAACTAAGTAGTGACAATGAACAATCAAATTCAGATACTGTTTCACAGATTAAGCAATTGATTTTAAATTCTGTCAAGGCAAAGGAAGGACAGGAAGGTCATGATGATAACTATGGATATGGACTCTTACAGATTAATGATTTAATCATAGCTTCTAGTTCTGTCTAATTTTTTGCTAAAAATGCAACCAATGTTCCTTCAAAAAGTGGAGTGAATGCTACATAGTGGGTTTCTTGTACTTTAGTGACTAATTCGATCCATGAATTGAATCCGTTGACATGCTTCATCATTTCTTCATCGTTTTCATCTATATCACCCGCAGGAACTGGAGGTTCACAAGTAAATAGAACTCCACCATCACTAAGCAAGGAAAGTAAACTTTCAATGGAATCCGCCAAATTTTCAATTTTTGAGTCTACAATTATCATATCTGAGTCTAATGCTAAAGGTGAGTCGCCTACTTCTAAACCAGTGGCTGAGGCTGCCCTCCAAGCAGTTGTTTCAGCAACTAGGGATGATGTTTCCCCGACGACGATATTTGTCCAACTATCCGCTTTATATCGAGTCATTAATCTATGAAGTATAACTGCAAATTTCGCCCCTTGTTCGACGAGGTCATATCTCTCGGGTCTAGTATGCTCGGTAAATAAATCATATAACCAAGCAGAGCGATGACCAATTCCAGCTCCGATCTCAATCACCCGTTTCGGTTTTAATTTATGAGTCGCATCACGTAGTCTACGGATTACAGATTGTGACCAAGTAGACAAACCCATATGTTGTAACTGTTGTGAAATATTTGCAGCTATTTCCGGTTCTTTTCTAAGCAACTCAGAGTCTTTAGATAAAATGTATGGTAGAACATCGGCTTTTGAAGTAACACTGCTTACCATTCCATCACCCATATTCATTCCAATAGGGCAACCATCATGAATGCTCGCTTTGAACTATTTCGGCCGGTGACTTCAAACATGGAACCTTTCACGGATGGTTGAGGGATATCATGTCTGAAGACGAGATTGACTTAGAAGATGAAGAAATCATAGAAAATGCAAATCTTTGTGATGCTTGCAATGAATTTACTGGACATCAAATACTTCGAGAAAAGCCAGTAGGTGAAGGAAGAGATGTTTTACTAAAGTGTGATGAATGTGGAATTGTATCGACATTGGAAATACGACCACCGAAATTAATCAGAGTTCCATTCATATTAACCGAAGGTCCAGATTCACAAAGAATCACTATCGATGTAGATGGAGATGAAGAGTTTAGGCTTGGTGATGTCTTTGAAGAAGATGAAAAGCTGTGGACAATCAATCAAATTTTGGTATCGGGAGAGAGAAAGGCAAAGAGGTCGATGGCAGGCGAAGTAATGCGTATTTCAGCATTGAGAACAGATATGGTTAGAGTTAAAATGACTCTAACAAGAGGCGAACAATCTGATTCTGAAGCACTCCTAGTAGAATATGGTAAAACATTCACAGCAGGGCATTTGATGGATCACAACGGTGAGACTTGGAGGATTCGTGCCATTCATACTGGAGAGGGAAGAACAATGCGTGGAACAGTTGAGTCCCAAGATATCAAGAGAATGTATTTGCATGAACCACCTCAATTAGATCACTTTGAGCCGAAAACTCCTAGAGAAAGAAGACAGGCATGGAAAGAGGGGAGACTTGGATTTAATCCTAATCCTGAAGTTGCTAAAGAAATCACAAAGAAAGGCGTAACACCTTCCAACAAAAGAAAGCAAAAGCGTCCACGAAATTAAGGTCGATTTGTCCAAGGCATCAAAAATGCCTTAGCAACTTGAGCACCAACGGTTGGGTTCTCTTTCAAACGCCTAATACTGTATTCATACCATTTTGCTCCATACGGAATGTAAACTCTTGTCCTATGACCTTCTGCTGCTAATTTCCTACGCATTGGGCCACGTACCCCGAGTAACATTTGAAACTCATATCCATTACCTTTACCGTTTCTTTTTGCACCAGCATTCTGTCTTGGGTCAGCAATATTTGGCCCCATTCCGTATGATTTCAATGCAGATTTGGCATGATTTACAACTGGCACATCATGTGATGCAATTGCACAATATGAACCTGCAGCCAGCATCTTGTCAATACATGCGTTTGTAGAAGCAACAATTTCTGAATAAGAAGTGAAGGAAATTTCTTCGGGCTCCAAGTAAATGCCTTTACAGATTCTATAGTCAGCCATCGAGCCTAATTCGGATTCAAGGTTATCGATATCTTCTAAAGTTCTAAACAAGCGACCTTGTAAAACTGTACCAACATTGGTAAGGCCTTGAGAATGTAAATCGATGACTATCTGAATTGTTTCTTGGGTCACACGGTGGTCTTCCATATCTAGTCTTACAAACATATCATGCTTTGATGCCATCTCAACCAAATTCTTAATATTTTGAAAACCTTTTTCTGGGTCGATTAATAATCCAAAAGCTGTAGGTTTGATACTTAGGTTAGCATCGAGATTATGTTCTATTATAGCATTAGCAACACTGACATATTCGTCATAGAAATATTGCGCCTCTTCCATCGTAGAAATCTCTTCACCCAATACATCAATAGTGAAACAAGCATTTTCTTTGCTCAACCTTTGCATGATTTTGATAGCATCAGAAAGTTCTGAACCAGCAACATATCTCCTAGATACCCACTTGACAAACCATTTTGGCATACGCACAGTACTTGCGACAACCAACTTAGAAAACCAACTTACCATAGCCACCCTCAACTAATGCTTCCAAAGGAGATTCTTGAGGCTTGTGATTATTTACTAAGTAATTCTAGAATAGACTTGGTATTCATAAGTGGAATTTTAAGCTCTTCTAAATAATCTCTAATCGCTTGCCTCTGCCATCCCTTGAATGCTTTCTTATCCATTGAACAGATAATATTCCCATTTGGGAAGGCTAACTTAGTAGATTGAACTGCTGCACAGATAGAATTCCTCCAGTTACCGCTTGGAGGTTCATTTTCGTCTAATGATTTGATGAAAGGTAGAGCATATGTTGCCAACATATGACCAATCCAAATCCCATTATTCAATCCGAGTTTATTCGCTCTTGGTGAGTAGTGGCCTCCGCCGAGTGTGATAAGTACTGGTTCGCCAGAATTAGAATCTGCATTCCAAACTCCAATTTCATTTCCATCTTCCAATCCGATTCCTTTAGCAATAAGTTCTGCTAAAACCATTGCTGCACCCATATGACCCCATGTTTTCTCTGTCGAACCTACTTCAACAAAAATTGAAGGAACGCTGATCCAGGGCCCATGGTGAGTTACTTCAAGCGAAAAATCGAATTCCTTCTCAATCTCCGTACCTTCTACCATAATCAGTAAATTACGCCACCAGGAAGCAAGCCTGGGTGAAGGGGGAGGAGCATTTCCACTTTTACCTCCATATGGTGCCTTTTCATCGAAACCTAATTGCGGCACTCCAATGGGGTGTAGAGTCAAAGAAGGGTTGCCACTTTTAGCTGAATGGCGAGATGGGAAAATCGCTTCGATTACCTTTTCACCAGTTGCATGAGCCCATCTCTTGTCCAAATCATCTTCAAATAAAACCCCATTCGAATGAATCCACATACGTATTTCACCTAAGGAATAACATGGAAGTCCTTCGACATCTTTCATTTTCTTCCATGTGAATTTAGAGCGAAGGATATCTGCTTGATTTGTTGATGCAATATCTCCACCACTGACGATTATTAGTCTAACTTCAGTGGGAGTCATGTTTATGCGATTAGTATCTCATTTTTGACTTCTTCTTAATACGAGAATTGACAAACTAAGCCCCACTGGCACCACTATGTCCAGTGAACTTCCTGCGAGTTTAGGTTTCACGCCAAAAGAAATCCAAAAATGGGATAATGGATTTATCGCTATGGGAGTAGATGGCGAGTTACAGAAATTGGATATGGAATACAAACCTATTGGAAAGATAACCAGTCCATTTCCAACCCCACTTAGAAATTCTACAGTAATAGGTTCAATTATGGTTTCTACATGGATAGATTCAGAGTTAATGTTAGCAAGAATGGCATCATTTGACCTAACAAAAGAACTGATTCAAGGAGTTGAAAGAAGTGAATTAAGGGTTCGTAGGACAATGGAGAAAGCAATTCATCCGGCAGGAAACATTTGGTCTCATGTATTAGATGCTGAACCTTTAGCGATTAATTCTAACGATTCAGGCTTCACATTTGTTCTTTGGAAAAAAGGGATTTACTGTATGACAATCGATGCACATGAAAAGTGGCGTAGTGAAGAACCCTCATGGAAGAAATTATCGAAATTACCTAGAGCTGGAGAAACTGTAAATGCTATAATGAAAAAAGAAACTGTCGAAATATGGTCTCGTGGAGGTGGAGTAAATATCTATAATCTCGATAATGGTTCCATTATAGAACAAAAGGTTATCAAATTAGACGGATTTTTACTCAGCATATACCATGATTCGGATAACTATCTATTACAACTTAATGATGGGCAAGTTATACTGTTTGATGGTGAGAAAATCATCTTACGAGCAAAACTATCTGGCCCTATAAGTCATGCTTCGTGGCATGAGAGTAAAAATGGGTGGTATATCTCTGGTTGGAGAGAAGTAGTTTTCCTTTCCACAAGTTCTTATCAAAGGAAAGAATTGATTGAGATACCGGTTTACTATGATTACAAGAGAAAAATTGCATTATGCAATGATTCTAATTGGTATGATGTTCAATTCGAAGACGAAGAGGAATAATCATTCTAGAGGCTCTGTGTGACCACATCGTCCGCACGACTTTCTGTCAGCGTGAACAGCGAGGAAAACACCAGGTCCGCAATGAGGGCAGAACTCAGCCTTTCTAATCAGTTTTCCATCTTCTCCGATAGAATACTTGGACCACTTAGCAGATGAATTAGGAGCGTCACCCATCACTGCTCACCTCCGTCTGTAGAATCCTCAGCAGTGGCTGCACTAGCACTTCTTAGGCTAGCATGCCTCTTGTGAATGTAATCAGGTTCCACTGTCATTGACTCTTCATCACCGTAGATATATGCCATACCTGTGGTCAAAGGTTGACCAAATCGGGTACTGCAATCTTTAATCACGATATAGTCAGGATTAGATCCAGGCTCTAGAGTCTTTACTAGATTCATTACTTCTTTCCTTGAAGGGGTTGACTTTCCGTCATGCTTCCATTTGAAAGCAATTTCAACACGATTTAATAATTTATTTTCTTTACGACTTACTTTTTCCATATTTACATCTCCTTCATCGAGTATTTACTTTGAGTGCATATTTACCAGGATGTTCAACCTTCAGCCTCTTAGCGATTTCTGAACGCTCTGGATTCATTATGATGACATAACCTTGCCAATCAGAAGATACTTGAGCCGAAGGACAACGTGAACATTGATCCACGCCATCTGCTAAAACTAGGTGACATTCACCACATGCAAAAGGATTCTTTACCATGATATCAACTCACTCGTTATCCTCTTCTAACCAAGAATGGCATCCTAATCCAGGTTGCTTACTTGTTAGACCAATCTTTGAACGTCTTGGGTCACTGGTATCTGGGGAAAGTGAAACAATTCTTGCTCTTACCGAGTCACCAATACCGATCCTTCGTCCAGTTTGACGGCCTTCAATCCATCCCATTCCAACGTTGGCATCTACCATGTCTTCCATAATTTGTGATTTGTGAAGAAGTGCTTCCATTGGTCCGATTCTAACGAATGCACCAAATTCATTGATTTCAGAAACTGCACCTTCGACAACTTCATAATCATCCATACAGAATAATACTGCATCAAAACGAACTCTTTGATAGATTGCTCCATCACCGTGAATAATTCTGCCTCGTCCGAGAGGTTGGTGATTATTGGTAACAAGAATAAATCTATTATCATCATCAAAACGACCTTCAAAAGCAGTCATTGATAGACGGTCGATGTGTTGATCAAGAGATTGACCTTTGCGCATATATTCTGCTGGGATACGAATCGTATCTTCCTTGGTAACAATTTTGTACATTATTTTCACGTCCTTTGTCTGATTCAAAGGCACAGTGAAAGGTATAGGAGTGAACCTATTCCGTCCTTCACCGGTTAACCTCGGGAGAGAATCCGACCGTAGTCAATTTGGCCACCGACGACCCCTATTTAATTAAAGCGGAAGAATTAGCCTATATCAAGTCCTAAAAAACGGGTCATGGAGTTCTTTTCAAGAGCCAAAAATGAAGCATTAGAGGTACGAATTGCCATAAGTCATAACAACCCCTTAGGCACACATTGGAATATGACATCGGTTAATGCCATGAGTGTTAGAGCGAATTTACGCTCGATATTCTTGTTCGTATTGCTTTTGTTGACCTCATTGTCACCTGTGTTACTAGATAGCATTAATGATTCAAAATCAATGGAGATTAACGAATCAACACAATATTCGAGTAATACTGAGCCGTGGAATCCGTTAGAACAACCATGGGGCCAGTACTCACGTACTCCTACTCATAATGGTAGTATGCCATTACACGGACCAAACGGTGGTCCCGGAATTGGAAATGTCAGCGATGTTACCGAATATGGGGTTATAGATACGCCAGTAGTAAACTGGGTATTAGATGATGAAGATGGATATGGTTCAGACCTGTACGGCTCAATTATTGGAGATTTCTCAAACAGTATCACTGCAACGAATGCTGCTCTGGAAAGATGCGGACAAGGAGAACTTTTTGCAGTAATAGTATCCAGTGATATCACTAGTAGTAAACTAAGTATTGTTAGTGGAGATGATGCAAAATTGACATGGCAAGTGGATTTAGGTTCAACCGAAGCTATCCGTTCCACTCCAGTTTTGCTAGATGTTAATGGAGACGGAAGAACTGAAATTCTGTTGGTTTATGATACTGAAACTTCAGTCGAAGTCGAGATGTGGTCTCCCGAATTATCCTGTTCTGAATCCGGATGGGATAAAAGCGGCCATGAAAATGAAAAAATGTGGTCTCTGAGTGACTCAGATTATCGAATTGGAATCCAGAGCCCTCACTTTGCATCTTCTCAAAGTAATCACAAATCTATTACTCAACCACTACTTGCTGATTTAGAACTCGATGGAAGTCCAGAACTTGTTCTGTCTTTAGTCAATGAAAACACCAATGACCCAACTGTTGTTTCGCTTTCACTAACCTCGAGTGCTCCAACTACATTTGATTGGGAAGTGGTTTTGGATAGAGGCACTCACCCCTCTGACCCCGCATGGGGAGCACTTGATAGTTCCAATACCGCAATTGTACTAACTACAATTGATTCTAATTCTGGTAATATGTGGATCTGGAGAATTGACGGAGCTTCCGGTTCTTTAGACTGGGAACGTGTGGCAATATCAGGAACTGACTCTGATTCAGACTCCCCACGATTAAGATTACCTGGTCCAGTAATAGTTCAATTAGACAATGATGCTGCCCCAGAGATGATTTTGACTATACCTACTGACTCCAATGGTAGAACTCCAGGAAATGGAGCAAAGTTCGTAGCAATGGAAATGACATCAATTAGTGAAATTTTTGAGTTCAGAACTCCTAATGGTTATGCTGATACTCAGCCTTTACCTATTGATACAGATGGTGATTCAATCCACGATAGGTTATGTTGGGTGACATGGTATTCCGAATCAAGTGTCAACTTTAACCGCAAAGGTATGGCTGGATGTCATGATATATCTTCAACCACGCCGATAAAAGAATGGTCAAAGGATATGCAAAGAGGTAGTGGAAACGATAATGATGAAATCGGTTTATCTCCTCCAGCATGGATGGATATTGATGGTGATGAATACTATGAACTGATAGTTCCATTCGGTAAGCGATTATGGGCATTTAATGGTGAAGATGGAATCTCATCTGCAATATCTAGTGGATGGTCTTCCCCACTTTCAATGCCTCATAGAGTATGGGCAGCACCAGCTATAGCAGATATGGATGGAGATGGTAATTTGGACATTTTAATAGGTGATACTTTAGTTTCACAACTAGTTTCTGATTTTGCTCCATTGAGTGATAGTCGCGGAATCAGTTTTAATCCAAACCAACCAGACCCCGGAGATTTAGTTACAGTTACCGGTCAGTTCAGTAATATTGGTACTATGGATAATGAAGATGACCTTGATGTTGTATTATTACAAAATGGAAATGAAATTGCAAGAGAGCGATTTGATGATGTAAAACCTGTTGCACCCTCGGGGGAAGGTGGTCCTTACACATTTAGCGTAGACATAACTGCAGAACTGGGAATTCATAATTTCGAGATGATTCTTGACGTAAATACTAATCTATCAGAGGCACGAGAAGATAACAATCGAGAGTTAGCGCAGTTATCAGTTGTCGAGCCTTATGTGTCACAAATCGATATACCTGCTGAAGCGCCTCGTATATCGCCTGGCACAGGAGAAAGCGTAACTATTAGTGTTTCAGCAATAGGTTCTCGTACCGATTCATGGACTCTTTCGTGGAATGATGATTCACTTCCGAGTGGTTGGACTTTCGAACTGATGAATAATCAAAATATAAATCCAACTTTGGTGCCTAATACTCCATTTGGCATAGATTTTGCCGTTTCTATCCCAATCGAAGCATTGGGAGATGAAAACTCATATGTGGATTTAACACTAACTTTGGATGATGACCAAAATATTAGTTCTACCGCTAGACTACCCATTGAAGTTCTCAGAACACGGGGTTTTTCTGTAGTCGGACCTGAGGGTCTTAGTGTAAGTGAAGGTTTTGGAAAACCTGGCAATACCGCTACTGCATGGATGATGGTTGAAAACCTTGGTAATGCCTATGAATCTACTACCTCGATCGATTGGAGTGCTCCATCATGGGGTGGAACACCTACACTACACAATGATGCTGGAACTGAAGTATTCTTACTAAATTTAGCACCAAAGGAAAAGCGGGAGCTATTTGTTCACTTAGAAACCCCTAATTCCCTACTCCCTGGTTCGACTACTTCCACGACGATGACAATGTGTATCGGAAGTGGTGAAGATACACTGTGTCAAGACTTAATAGTCAATTTCACAGCATCAGCAGTAACTGTTCAAAATATACATACAAGGACTCTACCTAATAGTTCACTGTCTTGGCAACTCGATGCAGAATTACCTCTAGCAGGTGAATTGAAGTGGAGTATGGTATCTGCACAAATGATCAATATTGGATGGTCATGGAGTGTTGATGGGGATTTGGTCATCAATGGTTCTAACTTAGAAGTTTCAGGAACACCTGGTCAAGCAGTCACTGGTAACATCTATCTGACATTACCAGTCAATGCTGTACCACAGAGGCATGTTTTTGAAACATCTGATATGAGTCAAGATAATCATGACTTACATTTCAGCCTTCATGTACTTCAGGTGTATAGAACTGATGCCACAATACTGCAACCATCTCCGGCAACATCAGGAGAGCCTGTATCTATGATAGTGGAAATAACTAATCAAGTACTTTTGAGATTAGAGAACCCTGGAAACGGAGAAGATGATTTCATACTTACTACTGAAGTAATACCAGGAGAATCTATGACTAGTCCGCCAGTAGTTACTTTCCAAACCTACAATCCTCAAAGAACTCTGGGTCCTTTAGCAACTACCATAGCAACTGTTGATGTCACTTTATCAGAGGATACACCTGCATTAGAACCATTCACACTCTCATTCAAATGGAAATCAATAGGTAATGAATCAGTATATACTATTGTCAATCTATTAGTTGAAGCAGAACCAGACCACAGTTGGGAATTAGACTTTGAGCTTGGAGATGTTCATAATGTAATACCTAAACAAGAAGTAACGCTAAACTTTACTGCAAAGAACGTCGGTAATGCTAATGATACTATAATTATCCAACCACAATTCGACTTAGAATACTTCGGACAAGATGAAAGTTTGTGGAGTGCAGAAACTATTACTTCATCTGTTATTTCAGTCAATCAAACATCTAATTTGTATCTTAACTTCACCATACCTAGTTCTACATGGTATGGCTCAATAGCAACTTTAAATTTAGAGATTTATTCTAACTCCTTACTTGTAGATAATTATACACTAAATTTCACTGTTAGCCATATATCTGGGTGGAAATTTAATCTTTCACAAACTAGTTTGGTTGTTGACCCCGATGGAGAAAATCTAACATTAGATATCGAGCAGTTGGGAAATAAGGCCACTAAGCCTTGGTTTTCTAAGGCTGGTTCAGGATGGAATGTTTCATTCCCTGAATCTGGAGACCTAATGCAGCCATACAGTACGTCTTCGGTAACTGTTTATGTCACACCTCCAGAAGGAGCAATTGCAGGAGAAGTGGGGATTCTAAAATTAAGAATATCAGACGGTGATGGCTCTGGAGAAGTGGTACAAGAGATTCCTGTAAGAATTGGCGCTAAACCAGATATACAAATCGGTTCATCAGGACCTTGGATGGTAAATCAAGATGGTGGTATGCCGACTGCTTGGGTTGAAAACTTAGGCAATGATTTAGCATCACTCAATATTAAGCTCACAGACCTACCATCTGGGTGGACATATATTGGTCCAGATGCAATGGTAATTGCTCCATCTCAAATTCTTGGAATACCATTCAATCTAATACCAGAATCAAATTGGGATGGGCAAAGTTTTGTAGCAATAATTGAAGTTAATCATCCAAGCCTTGGGACTTCATCAATCCCGATTACTATTGAGAATAGTTCCTACTCTTATGCCTCAACACCTGTCATTAGTGGTATTTCTAATAGGAATATGAGTATTTTATTCAATGGAGATGTAATTTTAGATTCAATTCAAAATAATGTGTCCTATTTTCAAGAGAATGGTAAAATCATTATTACAATTCCAGATTCACGATTAAATCTCACTCTCACCAACCCCCAAAAATCGGATGAGGAATATATAATACACATAGTTGGACAAACATTGCCTGAAGTCTCTGCAAATTGTCAACTAAATAGTGGAGCATTTGAAACACTTGGCCTAATGTCAATATCAGAAAGTGTTGGTACATGTGAATTAACTGCTTCAGAAGATGAGCGTTTGAGAGGTAGTATCGTTTTAATCACAAATACTGGAGTGAAAATTCCAATATCTCAATCCAATGTCAATATTGCAGAATCAACTACTGAAACAATAAGTATCAATCTTAGTTCATGGACAACAGATGCAGGTTTTATTAGCATAAGATTGATGTTCATAGATTCATATGGAAGAGTAATTGATGAGACAGAGATATCGGTGATCGCCAGAAGTAGTGGATGGAATATAGGTGTATCAACGATTCAATCAGATGGAGATATAACCGTGGGAATCTCACGTGAAAAAGATACATATCAAAGGTTGATTGGAATTACTTGTAAACTCACTATAGTAAAGGCACCTAATACTTTGATTTCTACTGTCATAGTCGACATAGGTGGCTCTGAATATGCACCTATTGTAGAGATTCGAGACCCAAAGGATGTTAGCGAAGATGACCAAATCACGGCTACGATTGCTTGTAATGCACCGTATGATATTGATAGTAATCCTGATGACGATTCTAAGTCTACTTACTATAGTGAAGAGTCAGCCATAAAAGTCAGTGGAGATGATATCATAATAACTATTTTAGTAGCTTCACTATTAGTTATCATTGCATTCTTTGCAGGCTTATTCCAAATAAATGAGAAAAAGGTTCCAGGTATTTCCGAACCGAAAGTGATAGAACAATTTGTCAATATTGAAAAAGAAGTCAAAGCTAAAGAAGAAGTTGATGATATGAACTTCGAATTTGAAGAAGAGATATCTCAGATAGAAAACGAGGTTATCGATATAGATGAAGTTGAGCCGAAAACTACTGTCGAGAATGTCCCGGAAGCATCAGATGACTCCGCATCGGGTCGCCTAGCATCATTAAGAGGTGAGTTGGATGATTTCGATGATTTCGATGATGAAGATGAGAAGGTAATTGAGCAAAGACCACTAAGCGATAGAATGGATGATTTCTTCAATAATTAATTGCAAGAACTTATTGCTGAGCGACTTCTGCACGGGTCATGGATTTAGACGAACATAGTGATGCAACCACTTCATTTTACACTCTTGATGCTTGTGATGGTGGATTAGCAACACAAATCATGAAAGTATTATCGCTAAATGGGACGAAATTACAAGACTCATGGAAGCAACTCGTTTCAGGGAACTCTAATATGGAAGCCAGACTACGTAGCCAAGGAATAGAAAGTCCAGAATCGAGAAAGAGTATTGAATGGGATGATGCAGTATTATTGTTCACATGTAGTTTAGAGATTAATAGTCAAGGTCGCCCGATTCAGTTAGGAGAAGCGCTATCCAAAGAAAGATTTGGAAGGTTTCCTTGGGGTGACGGGTCTGCTACAAATTACCTAATTGATTACTTGCGAGCAAATAATTCAAGCGAATCATCTAAGAAGACATATGATGGGATGATGGAGTTGATACAAAAATTAGATTCATACTGCATAAAAAGTTCAATCGGCGGAGAAAAATATGCCAATGGACTAGGTGGATTAACCATCTGTGGAGTACTGGATAAAAATGAAGCATATGAGTTGAGGAAGTACCTAAGTGGACGAATGTGGAGTGTTTCAGCAGATGAACCATTAGATGGTGGAGTAAGAGATGCTGTCAAGCACCTAATCTCAATCTTGAAAAGTGCAGAGAGGCGTGGTGTTGGTGTTATGCAACGCTCTCATTCTTAATCAAAATTGATTAGAAGTTAAACGCTCATACATCGAACCGTATAATTGTGCAGTTTGGTCGATGATTTCTTGCGGTAGAGCAGGAATTGGTGGGTCTTGAGTGCCTTCATCTCTAGCCTTCTTCAAGACGATTTGGTGGCCTGTTTCAATGTAATGGGTTCTAACGAACTCTTTAGACAACTCGATACATTCTCCGTTAGCATAAGCCTCAGCATCCCACCATCTATCCTCATCAAGAGTACCAAAGGTATCAACGAGTACAACTTTGCGTCCAGGACCCAAAGCAAACTCTTTCTTTCCATCAACATGAATAAGTCCATTCTTAGATGCTTCACGCTCGATTAAGTCATCGACTTTCAGAACAACATCAAATATTTCATTCAACTCCTCTCTAGTAATATTAGAAATCTCTAATGCTTCCTCAATTGAAATATTTCTATCAAATTTTTCGAATTTAGTAGTAACCTCCAAAAATGGGTTAGAAAGTTTAGCTCCATATTCACAATCCTCAGCAACACCAAGTGCTTCAGCGCTCAATTCGCCTCTTTGAAACCTTCTCCAAGCAGAACCAGAAAGATAATGGCGACAAATAATTTCAAGTGGAACAAATACCCATTCCATATCTCTAGGTATTGCTCCGGGCTCTTTAATGACCTCAACCTTCCTAACCAAGCATCGATCTGCAGAATTAACTTCGACGAGATGAGTACCACAGATCCCTTCTTGTTCAATCAATTTGAACCAATGAGCAGTGGTTCTGTTAAGCGATTCACCCTTGCGCGGGATAAGGGAGGGAATGATTTGATCGAATACAGAAATTTGATTCGTGAATCTAAATTCCAGAATATCTGGGTCATCGGTTGACCAAACTTGTTTAACTTTACCTTGATATAGCATCTCGCCCATGAACAGTGTTCATTGCAAACGGCATTTGAACATTTCACTGATTGAAGAAATTCAAATTAACCCTAAAGCATCTTCAATACGGTTCAATTCAGGACCAGTCGTATCTGTTCCGGCAAGTGCTCCAAAGTTAGTAGAACAGACACCTGCGCCTACATAGGGTGAACCAAAACATACAGTTCCAACCATTGGTGGAACACCAAGAATCTCTTTAATTGAATCAACTTCTTCTGGAGTTACGTCGGGATGCAAAAGAACTCCTTGGTCATTAGTAACGCCAAGGCTACCAACTACATCCTGTCCAGCAATTGTGGTTGCCATAACATCAACACCCATAACTTCAGCAATTATTTCTAATCCAGCAATAGGTACACTAGGTGATGCAACCACCCCGTTTTCATTGACTAGTAATAGATTTCCTGCAGTGTTAACACCACCTTCCATAACGACTACATCACCATAAGAAGTCAACTTATCAACGTCTTCTTCAGTTGCAATATCAGCGACTGCAATACCTCGGGAATTCCCAGAAAGAAGTGCACCCACTAAATGGGAACCACCAATAGAAATAGCACAAGTTTCCAAACCAAGTGTTTGATTGATTGTATCTAAGTCTTGACTTGGAAGCTCTGGAGGATGGAATAATACATTACCAACTGAGGCAAGATGGATACCAACTTGATCGCTACCAAAAATATCTACGGTATTGATAGCCATCTCATTCAGTACTCCTAATCTTTTTTAACTAATATTGGTTCTAAGTTCAACGGTAAAACGCAAAAAAGGCCGGCACTCAATGAGAGCCGGCCAGCGCCACCGAAGTGGGTTGAGGATACCGAGTGAAAGAAGAGGGGCACAGTGACTTCCTTTCCCGTGGACTCTCGTACCACAGTATTGGGATAGACGTGGGAGGGCTTGACTTCTGGGTTCGGAATGGGACCAGGTAAACTCCTCCGCTATGACCGTGCACCCATCTTCCTTCGAATCGGATAGTGGATACGACGCTAGCGTCGTTTGTGAATAGGCATGAATTATTAGACGAAGAGCACTCGCGGTGCGGATACATACGAAAAAGATGCTCGAACATTAGTGCTGCTGGACTGAATACGTCGCCGAAGCTTCGTACTTACATC